>ERZ780013.28-NODE-28-length-81829-cov-9.93597_pt1 | contig 81829 bp, 68 predicted proteins | sample MGYA00511178_ERZ780013 | MGnify/ENA primary metagenome ERZ780013 (study PRJEB29588, sample SAMEA2149568) | human gut metagenome | biome: human gut; feature: human-associated habitat; material: faeces | place: Denmark | collected 2008/2010 ... | reverse complement strand
ACGGGGTTTTCGCCAAACCGCCAAATGTTTTCTGAAAAAAGTTTTAATTTTAGACCGATTTTAACAGACGTTCACATATCGAGTGCCGATTTTACACCATTCACATTATTATATTTTACCAAAGAAATAAGCAGACTTGTAACACTGGAACGGGATATAAAACAGGCAGGGATGGATGAAAATCATACGCTAATAGCAAAAACCAAAGACCGATGGCAGAATTTAAAGGCAAAACTGAAATCAGGAAGCATGAAGATTGACAAAAAGCGAAAACACAAACAACACATTCATGCAAAAAATCGGACAGGACAAAAGTAAAATATTGTATATATGATTTAAAATCCCATTCTGACTGAGAAAAAGGCATGAAAGACAAACTTCTCCAAGAGGACAGGAATAAAAACCATTAAGAGCATTGCCACGAAAAAGGAGAAATCATGAAAATAATATTAAAGTGTATGATGCAGCCAATCTGCCATTAGGATGCAGACGCGTTAAATTCCGCAACCGGACAGACGCTCTCAGGCGCCTAATTATTTTATCTTGAGAGTATAGCCGTCTGCTTTTCGTTGACATTGCCTTACATGACGGCGAAAAAGCAAACGGAAACACGGGCGAATACAAGACGACATATTTAGAATAATGAATAAAATAGAGGAAAAGGTTGTATGATTAAAAAATATTTCGATACATTTGCAAAATTCATAATACAAGTATTTACAAACAGAAGATTTGTCTAAATTTAAAAACCTGCATTAAGAAAGACATGAGAAAATTTTTTATCGCGGCCATAACAACGGCCATGCTGACGGCAACAGCCGCAATAGCACAGATTCCACAAAACTATTACAGTTCGCTGAAAGGCAAGAAGGGAGCCGAACTGAAAACGGCAGTGCATAACATAATAAAGAATGCCACCGTGCTAAAATACGGCTCAGGCTCAGGACGCACATGGGAAGGCTTCTACACGACAGACCGTCTGGACGACGGACAGGTGGTTGACCGATACAGCAACGACAAAAGATACTTCGGCAACAAAGGTCAGGCTGTAAGCGGCATGAACATAGAGCTCAGTTTCCCGAAAAGCTGGTGGGGCGGAAGCGAGAATCAGGCATACAAAGACCTGTATAACCTGATGCCGTCGGAACAGAAGATAAACTCGGCAAAATCGAACTACCCTATGGGAAAGGTGAACAACGCCAGCACCGACAACGGATGCACCAAGGTGGGCACGGGCAGCAACGGATATAAGCTGTGGGAGCCGGCAGACAAATGGAAAGGCGACTTTGCGCGAGGATATATGTATATGGCTACGGCATACCAGGACTTTACATGGTCGGGCACGCAGGCCCTGCAGATACTTCAGCAAGGAGACTACCCCACCCTGCGCGAATGGGCATACACCTTATATATAGAATGGGCCAAGACCGACGGCGTTGACCAGACTGAAGTGGAGCGCAACAACGAAGTGTACAAGATTCAGGGCAACCGCAATCCGTTTGTAGACTTTCCAAACCTCATGGAATATATATGGGGCGACAGCATAGACTATGCCTTTGACCCGGAAAACACCGTAACGACATCTGACTATACTGACAATCCGGACGTTCCTACGGAAGAAACAATATATCAGGCAACATTCACATCAGAAACCGGCAACTTCACGGCAAAGAACATAAGCGAACCATACAGCGGATTTGAGGTGTGGATAAGAGACACGAAATATGGATGGAAAGGCACAGGATATGCCAACAACAGGGCATACACGGCAGAAGCAACGCTGACTTCTCCTGAAATAGACCTTACAGGATTCAGCGAGGCAACACTGACATTTAACCATGCTATAAACTTCTGCAAGTCGCCCGAAAGCACATTCAGCGTAGAAGTAATATGCGACGGAACGACAAACACACTCGACGGAATAACATGGCCGGCAGGCAACAACTGGACGTTTATCGACTCGGGTGAGATATCACTAAACAGCTATGCCGGAAAGAAAATCAGCATAGTGTTCCACTACAAGAGCAACGACTCGGAGGCCGGAACATGGGAAATAAAAAGAATGAAGATAACAGGCAAAAGGACGACAACGGGAATAGACGACACTACGGCTGACTGCACGCCGGACATGCAGAAGCCATACAAGGCATACACCGCTGACGGACAGAGAATAGCTTCGCCAAAAGACTATAAAGGAATAATGATTATCGTACAGGACGGAAAGACCTGGAAGGTGATGAACAGATAATACTGAAGAAAAAGGCTTCCGGCCTGCGCAGCGTTGACAGTATCTTTTGTCTACGCGTGCGCAGGCCGGAAGAACAATAACGGACATCTGAACAGAAGTCCGAAAAGCACAACGACAAGGACAAGACAAAGCATCAAAAAGAAAAGCACGAAAAAGTGTAAGGAAACTGATCTGATTTTATTTCAACCAGGCAAAACTAAACGCCCAAAGCGCAAATAGTGAAAGTAAAACCGCATGAATAAGTTTTAAATCATTAACCTATTGTTTTCACCCCGAAAACGGGCCACTTTTGAAGCAAAAACGGCCGCTTTTTTGAATGAAAACCAATGAGTTTTCAGAAACATCCGCACCACATACTCCAACGCAAGCAATAAACGGCAAGGAAAGAAATGAGAAACTTAACATGAAAACGGCAGCAAGAGCACAAAATAACATGAAAACATATTGAGATGATGCAGAGACATGTAAGCATACAGCACAGCAATCCCCCAAAAGCAAAAACAAATACTATAGGAAAAAGACAAAAGGCAGAAAGCCTAGGGCATTTATGAGAAGAATATAAAAAAAGAAAAAGGCCGGACAAACGGCGCCTGCCGTATGTCCGACCTTATGATTATATTATCTAAGTTCTAATGTTCTGATTATTCAGCACTCTCGGGAGCCTTGTCGATAAGGTCCATGAACTGGTCGAGTTTCGGAGTGATGATAATCTGAGTGCGGCGGTTGCGCTGCTTGCCAACCTCAGTATCGTTAGATGTAACAGGGTTGAACTCGCCACGTCCACCGGCAGTTAGACGCTTCGGTTCTACGCCATACTGATTGATAAGAGCCTGAACAACGCTTGATGCACGGAGACAAGACAAATCCCAGTTGTTGCGGATGTTCTTCATCGCAGCTGAAGATGTGTTTACAGGCACATTGTCAGTGTTACCCTCGATGAGCACATCATAGTCCTTATAGTCCTTGATAATCTTTGCAATCTTGCTCAGAGTCTCGGCAGCACGGTCGTTGATCTCGTAGCTTCCGCTCTTGTAGAGCATGTTGTCGGCAAGAGAGATGTAAACAACACCCTTGAGCACCTGAACGTCAACCTCTTTCAGCTCTTCCTTGCTGAGCGAGCGTGTAAGGTTGTTTGTAAGGATAAGGTTCAGAGAGTCGCTCTTGCTCTTAACCTCAACGAGGTGACGGATGTACTGGTTTGACTCGTTGATCTGGTCAACCAGCTTAGAGATGTTCACAGTTGTCTGGTTGCTTGCAGTAAGGCTCTTGTCGAGCGAGCTCTGCAGTGCCTCATATGCGCTCTTAGTCTGAGCAAGCTGCTCCTCAAGACTTGTAACGCGCACCTTGCTTGCTGCAAGTTCAGAGTTAGCGTCAGAGAGTTTGCCTTGTGTTTCCTGATATTTATTTGTCAGTTCCTTGTTCTCAAGCTGGCAGTTTTCCAAGTCCTTTTTACTTACGCAGCTGCTCACCATGAAGCATCCTGCAACCAATGATACAATCAATAAATTCTTCTTCATCATAAATTTTCGTTTATTTTTAGGTTATAATTTGTTGCAAATTTACGTATAAGACGGATAAGTTGCGCTAAAGTTGAATGTCATTAGCATTATTTAACGCCAATAAGCGTGTAAAGTAAACAACCGTTAAACCGAAACAGCCATAAGGCACATATAAATTCAATGCACTCCACAGCCTTTTTACATGCCATGAGGTGCATTGAAAATCAGTTATTTAATCTTTTCCGGCAAGCCTGCAGCTGCTGACTTTCAGCAATACTGAAACTGGTTGACAAGCGGACATTTGGCTATCGTCGTAGACAGCCAGATAACCCATGTTCCGTATATCTGCCTAATATTCTGAGGCAAAAGATTAGCATCTCTCAAACCGGCGAGCAGCATTCTTAATGGCTTGCCAGGATTTGGAAGAGAATCGTCTAACAAACCGGCACGGGCCAACTCACGGTTGGCTTCCATGTCGTTAATTTCATTCTTGCCTGCAAGCGACATATACTCGTCGAGACAAGTCTGAATAGCTGAGAAATTTTTAAAATCTATCATGATAACAAACTATAAATTGAGACTTCACAAATATAGTTCTTTATTTTCAGAAATAAAAATACGAGGCATTAAAAAAGCGTTACAATTTCATTTTTTAATTGTTTTCAAGATAAAAATTACTTTTATTAACTAAACAAGCGGTATTTTATACTTTTTGTAATACATATTATTGAAACAAAAGCAATTTGTCACCGGAATAGAACCAAAAAGAACATGAAGAATATATGGGAATGAAATCAGTTTCAATGTGAAACACGAAGAAAGCCGTCGGCATCAACAAGATAAAAGGAATAAAATAAAACAAAGCAAAATCAGCTGGCAGGATATGTTCTAAATGTTATATAAACATATCGGTGTATTCTGCCGTCTTCTTGTTTTCTATTGTAATATTGTTTGTATTTCCATTAACAGTCCACTATGACCAAGAAAATAAAAAGCGGAAATACAATCAACATAAAACTACAGCCTGCTGAATACTGATTACGGCTGTAGTTAAATGAATCATGACGTCATGGCTTGTGCCTTTCCGGCATCCATGCCATGACGTCATGCATCAGAAGTCAAGTTCACGTGTAAGTATGCTCTCAAGCTGTTCGGCCGACAAACGCAGGTGGAACTGTCCCTTTATGGCCACAGAAATGCGCCCGGTCTCTTCTGACACGACAATGGCTATGGCATCGCTGTCCTGCGATATGCCCATTGCAGCACGGTGGCGCAGTCCGAGTTCCTTCGGGATATCTATGCTGTGGCTCACGGGAAGGATACATCCCGCAGCCCTGATACGCTTCTTTGATATGACCATCGCACCGTCGTGCAAAGGCGAATTCTTGAAGAAGATGTTCTCTATAAGTCGCTGGTTTATGTTTGCGTCGATGATGTCGCCGGTTTCAACGATATCGTCGAGCGACGATATGCGCTCGATGACAATGAGCGCTCCGATGCGCGCCTTGCCCATGTTCATGCAGGCCATCACGACAGGCATTATCGACTCCATGTCCACCTTATCCTTATTGTCGCCCGAGACAAAGAGCCTTATTATTCCGTTCACGCGGCGGTGCGCACCAAGATTATACAAGAACTTGCGTATTTCTTCCTGAAACAATATTATTATGGCAATGACACCCACGCTTACCAGCTTGTCCATAATGCTTCCGAGCAGGCGCATCTCAAGAATCTGACTTACAAACAGCCAGACAACGATGAACACCATGATGCCGATAAACACGTTGAGCGAGCGCGACTCCTTCATCAGTCTGTAAATGTAATACAGCATCAGGGCCACGCAAAATATATCGACAAAATCTTTTATGCCAAATTCAAACATACTTAAATACTTCTTTTACAATAGTAACAGCCTCAACACACGGCTTTACGTCGTGTACTCTCAGAATTGACGCACCCGAATTAATCATGGCAATGGTGTTGACAACCGATGTGCCGTTGAGCGAATGATCAGCATCTGTGCCGAGCAGGCGCGCAATCATCGACTTGCGCGACACGCCGACAAGCAGCGGAAGATTAAACTCGCGCAACTTTCCCAAAGAGGCAAGCAGTTCATAGTTCTGCTCAAGCGTCTTGCCGAAGCCGAAACCAGGGTCGAGAATCACGTCCTTAACACCAAGAGAATGGAGCGTCTGCACTTCATGAGCAAAGGCCTTCATCATGCTCATTATGTCGGGCTTGACCGACATGAGTATGTAAGGCACGCCAAGACGGGCCACCATCCTGAACATCTCTGGACACTCACATCCGCCTTCGCCGACCTCATCGCCTGCCGTATAAGCCTCGCTGCCGCCGAAAGCACCATTGACGTTGCCTTCAGATACATCATTTATTATGCCAGCCCCAAACTCTTCAACGGCCATACGGGCCACTTCGGGTCTGAATGTGTCGACAGAAACGGGGGCATCGGGCTGCACGCTTCTTACGGCTTTCAATGCCATGCGCATGCGTTCCATTTCTTCTTCCTCAGTTACATGAGCCGCACCGGGACGCGTAGAGAAGGCCCCTACGTCGATAATCTTGCCACCTTCGGCTATTATCTGGTCAGCCCTTGCAGCAATCTCAGCCTCAGTCTGCTTGCGGCTGCCGGCATAAGAAGAATCGGGAGTGGCATTGAGAATGCCCATAACACAAGGCTCTGACAAATCAATCAGTTGCCCGTTAACGTTCAATATATATGGAATAAAGCTTTTCACAATATAAATTAAAGAATAAAATTAATCTCAACAGATGGCAAAAATACTCATAAATATTGAGACTCTTTATATTTTTGACGTTTTTTATAAAGAATAAAAACAAGTCGGAAAATATATTTATATCCAAGCCGCCTGATTTGGGCTTAAACCTCAATGAACCGACGGAACAGCCTTACACTTACCGCTGAACTCAATTATGTCAAGACGTATTATGCCTACACGATGAAACGATTTTTCAGCGGCCTTAATTCCGGCTTCTTTATATTCAGGCGCCAACTTGTCTATCAGCAGTTGCAGTGCGTGCCTCTTTTCTTCATCATCAAGCACAATTACGGCATTACACTTCATCACCACGCTTTCATATTCGGTAGTGAAGCGAGACGGCAACAGATTTGTATGGCCAACTATGCAGAACGACGCATTCTGATTGTGCGCCAAGGCCCTGAGTTTCTTTCCTTCAGGAGCGCAATGTATATAAAGACTGTGTTCGCCGTCCCAAACATAATTCAGCGGCAGTCCATAGGCTCCACCGTCAGCATCAACCATCGACAACACTCCATATTCGCTGTCTCTAATAAGCTGCAAGGCACGCTCTTCGCTGAGCAGGCGGTCCTGGCGGCGCACCGTTTCGTTTACGTATTTCATTTTATTCAAAAAGTTTCAGATTAGCATTTATAACAATATATCTTTTGTTTCATCAATAATTTTTTCTGTATCAACAGAATCACAAAGGTAAGAAAATATGTGCAGAACAGATTATTATTTGGCCGCAAAATTGTCATGGTACGATTTTTTGATGTACTTTTGCACCCAATAAAACTATCACACATGGACATATCAGAATTATACGGAATCTTCACCGAGCATCCGCAGGTTACCACCGACAGCCGCGACTGCCCCAAAGGTTCTATTTTCTTTGCGCTGAAAGGCGAATCGTTCAACGGCAACGCCTTTGCAGCCAAGGCTCTCGAACAGGGCTGCTCGTATGCCGTTATCGACGAAAAAGAGTTTGCCGTTGAAGGCGACAACAGGTATATCCTTACCGAAGACTGTCTGACCACGCTGCAGCAGCTGGCCAACTACCACCGCCGCAAACTTGGAACTAAAATCATTGGAATAACCGGCACCAACGGCAAGACCACGACAAAGGAACTCGTGGCAACCGTATTGGCCGAAAAATATAACGTGCTCTACACTCAGGGCAACTTCAACAACCACATCGGCGTGCCTAAGACGCTGCTGCGCCTAACTGCCGAAAACGACATTGCCGTGATAGAGATGGGAGCCAACCATCCGGGCGAAATCAAGACTTTGGTCAACATCGTCGAGCCCAACTACGGCATAATAACCAACGTGGGCAAGGCTCACCTTAAAGGTTTCGGCTCGTTTGAAGGTGTGATACGCACCAAGGGAGAACTCTACGACTATCTGCGCGAGCACAACGGCAAAGTGTTTATACACAACGACAACGAACATCTGCTGAAGATTTCAAGCGGACTGAGCCTTATAAAATACGGCACCACGGACAGCGATGAACTTAGCGTATGCGGAGAGTTCCTGTCATGCGACCCGTTCCTCAACTTCAGATGGCGCCACTGCAAAGCCCAGTGGAACGAGGTAAGGACACACATGATTGGCAGCTACAACATATACAACATGCTCGCCGCGGCATGCATCGGTCTTTATTTTGATGTTACTGAAGAGCAGATATGCCATGCGCTTGCCAACTACGTGCCTACCAACAACCGCTCGGAACTGGAGGTTACGGCAAGCAACAAACTGATTATCGACGCATACAACGCCAACCCGACAAGCATGGAGGCCGCACTGAAGAACTTCAAAGAGATTAAGGCAGACCACAAGATGGCCATAATAGGCGCAATGAAGGAACTTGGCGAAGTGAGCGACGAGGAACATCAAAAGGTTGCAGACATGCTGAAAGCCTTAGATATCGAGCAGGTGTGGCTCGTAGGAGATGAGTTTAAATCTACTGACTGCCCGTTCCGCAAGTTTAACAACGTTGAAGAGGTTAAGCAAGCCATTGACGAGAACAAGCCTGAAGGCTTCTGCATACTCATCAAAGGCAGCAACTCTACAAAACTTTACGAGCTGAAGACGAAACTCTAAGAAGTGAAAAGATAAAAGTGAAAAGTGAAGAATCCATTAGCCATTGTATTAAAGCAAGATAGCTAATGGATTTTTCACTTTTATCTTTTCACTTTTAACCCAAATCTGGCATTAGTATTCGGCCGGAATTTTTGCTTTATATTGAGCGGATTTTCGTTAGATTTTTCGCAGGCATAGCGGGCTATGTCAAGAAAAAGCGAACAAAAAGACGCCAATAGAAACAAAAATACGGACTGAAAGCATGAATGCACGAAATAGATAAAGCTATATGCGGTCTAATGACTTATTTGGGTTTAACTTAATTCAACATCAGGTTCATTTCCGCCCCTACGCCATCAAACAGAAACTCTGCCAGGCCGTTTATTGTCAGCTTCAAGGCATCTGCGTAAGGCTCATCCGTCTGACGCACCTTCCCGTTCTTTATTACATAGTAGGCATTATTCATCGGAATGTCGCCATCGCCTTCAACCCTCAGCACCATATCTTTGTCAGGATTCAGTTCGGCATATAGTTCCAGAGCCTTCTTGGCGTTTATCACGCGCAGCATGGCCTGAATGTTTTTGGCCTGCGGACGATATTCATCACCTGCCAGGCGTATGTCTTCGCGTATAACCTCATAGCCTTCTTCATCATGCAGAAGCACACAACGCTTTGCGCGCTGAATGCGGTCGAACTCTTCAAACGGAGTAACCATGGCGTCTGCCGGCGGAGGCGTGCATGTCATCACACGGGCATAGCCGCATTTCTCATACCATTCATATAACCATTCTTCGGCAGGAATAAGAGAAGCAAACACTGTTTCCCTGTAATATACGCGGAAATGTGCCTGCCGCATAAGGTTGTTGCCTATGTCCTGACGGCGGTATTCCGGCCGCGTGCTCACTCCGCTTACATATACAGTCTTCACCTCGCGTCCGTCATAAAGCATGGTGTAAGGCAATGTCTGCAGCGCAGCCACCACCTTTCCGTCTATCTGGCAGCACACGTTATACTCGCTGCGGTAGACACGCGAGAAGTAAAGGTCGATAAACTTGTCGGGATCGTTGAACACCTGTTTCCATATCTCGCGCGTTTCTTCCTTTATGCGGTCCTGATCTTCAAATGCCGCCAGCGGATGTTTCTCCATTATCACGTTCTTCTCAAGCAGTATGTCGGGCTTATACGACAGTTTGGCGCGCCGCAGTCCTTCGTCGCCCATATCCTCCTCACGGTTGATGTAATAATACTGCTCGGGCAGATGCTTCACAAACTCCTGGTTTATTATCGTGAACGCCCCTTCATAGTTTACGTCGGCCTTCTCAACGCACACGTCAAACGTACACTGGTTTATCGGGCAGCCGAAGGTGAAGGCCACAAGCTTGTCGCCTACAAATATTGTTCCGCCCACAAGTCCCAGCCTATCCCATCGGTTAAACGCACGCGTCATTGAGCGCAGTTCCTCTGATAGGTCCTCATCGGGCACATCTCCGTTGTCGTCTTTCGATGTGCGGCGCCACTGCCGTTCCAGTTCGAGGCATTGCGGAATAAGTTCCGGCGTAAGCTCGCGATATCTGTAGTCAGGATAAAGGTTCTTAAACTTGTTTATGTGGTTGCGCTTGCTCTGCAGTTTCTTTCCCGAAAGGTTTATCAGCTTGTCGCGTGTGTAAATATAGTCGCTGAAGTCGCGGTCGGGCTTTATGTCGAACGTGTCGGGAAAATGCTCCTCAATGATGTCACGCATATAGTTGCACACGCCAAGCATCAGAAACGGATGCCCCATGGCTATCGAGTCGTCGCGTATGGCACGTATCACGCTAACCGAACATTCGTCACACGGCTCCACCTTAAACGTACCGTCTTCTTGCCGCTTCGGCCGCGGCACAGGCATCATGTAGGCCAGATGATGTCCCATGTAGAAACGGAACACAAGATAATCGTCCACTATCGCAAACTGTGTGTTGTAAAGAAAGCGCCAGCTTATCAGGTTCGAGAACGACAGGTCGCAGTTTTGTCTTTCGCCCCAAAGCGTAAAACTCTGTATCAGTTCCTTGTCGTCTTCTGTTATATCCTTAAACTTTATCATAAAAATTGTCTGTGTTTCAATTGGCAAATTTATAAAAAATAGATGTAAACAACATCAATGCACCGATAAAAAATTCAGGTGCACAAACAGCCTTGGGCTGCCAAGGCAGGAGCTAAATGTCTGACTGTCATAAGATATACTTCACCGACATGCTTCCGTTTTATTAACAAAGTTGACAGACATCGGCCTGCTTAAATCTGCATGACCAATGCCCGTCAACGTTATAAAACCCAAATCATCATCAGACCGCATATAGTTTTGTCCATTTTATGTATTTCTGCTTCCATCCGTCTTTTTGTTTCTTTTGGCGCAAGGTGCTAAGCGTAAACGAAGTTCAGCGCCAGCTAATTGTTAATTATGAATTGTTAATTATGAATTGTTAATTATGAATTATAAAAGTGCCTGCGAAAAATCAAACGAAAATCAGCTCTACACAAGGCAGAAATACAGGCAGAATCATAACTCCAGATTTGGGTTAACACAATGAAAGTAAGCTTCTTAATGTTTATGGCAGCTTCACTCTACTGCATTATGGCATCTCTACTTCGCTGCCCTCGCCTACCGTATATTGTGAGAACTGCTTGGTCTTTGCCTCGCGTGTCAGCACTGATGAGCGGAACACTCCTGTTGAGCGTGCTCTCAGGCGGACGCTGTCGATGTTGGCTGAGGCGGTGAACTCTTCGGGACTGTTGGCCGGCCATGTTCTCAGACCTGCCGAGAATATGGCCAAGTCGTCTAGCTTAACGTTCTTGCCGTCCATCACGAGTTCCTTGATACATGCTATCATGTCTTTCAGCACTCCGTGGATAACACCGGCCGAGAACGGCGAACTGTGTGATGACATGTGAGCCGCCAGCTTCTCTGTATCGTAAGTTTCCTCGCACACCGCGCGTGCATACCATTTACCGTTTGTGTTACTGTTTGAATTGCGGTTCTGATAAAGTTTATACCTAATCATGTTTCTTTCCTTTCTTTTTGGTTGTTATACATTATTTGTTTATTATCTCTCATGCCTTCCAGAACTGCCGCTACGTTCATTTCCGCCTGCCGGCTATGGCTTTAATGTCCGTGCCGCCTTGTTCCTTTCGACATTGCAAAGATACAACAACCAATTTCGCGTTTGCAGATTGCTGCAGGTTACGAAAGGTTAGAGAGGATTGTTGGTTGTAAAGGATAAGAAAGTCAGATAGAAGAAGGGATATTTTATTTTTTTTAGCACTACAATCATATATGAAAAGGAATATTTGACTACATACATTTATGATTTAAAAAGATAAATATCAATTCTTACTTTTTTATACGTTCATGAATGGTTCTATTTATTACATTTTACTGAAACACACGACCATGCCCATTCACCTTTCTTCTTATTAAAGTTATACACAACTGTAGCCGTAGCAACTTCACCACCACTTAAATTACTCTTTTCAACAATCATCGGAGGTATAAAATACTTTATACCTTTTCCTTCTATAAATGCAAATTGCTTACCTTTTGGTTTTAGCACTGTTCCTCTCATCCGTTTTATATATGCATTATTAACAAATTCCTTTAAATTAACCTCCTCAAAACCTACTATATTTATTTTATCATTCTGAATTGGAAGCCAATGCATTTTAAGAAGAAGACCTTCAAATATCTTACAATTCAACTTTTGAAACTTTACACTAACACACTTTTTTTCTCCATAGACAAGAGTAACACGTTTATTTGCAAAATCAACGTATGTTACAACAGCAACATTTTCATTCGTACCATATAACAAGATTTTATCAGTTATATGTTTATAATCAACGCCATCACTATCATCTGATTCGATTTTCTGAAGCCATGGTTCTCTCAACCAATTTTGTACTTCATAAGGCAAATTCCATCCTTGCTGTACACAACTCTTTATTATAATATCTATATGATATTTTGCCCGAGCATAATCATTACGCGAGAAATATACATTAACAAGTTTTTTTCTTACCTTGACAAGAAATGTTTCCTGTATTTTACTATGAACAGCACGCAGTAAACAAGCTAAACAAATATCCGAATCTTTATAGTAAATTTCACTCAACAATTGCCATATCCAAAATTCAGATTGTTTTTTTTCTGACAAATGGCATAACTATATGCAATGCATCTTCAGTAAAAGTTCCTGTCGCAAGCATCAACTTTCCACAATAATATCCAGGATACATCATATCAGGATGATTATCTATCAGTTTTTCTATCTTTGGCAAAAATGCTAAAATTTTATCTTTGTCATTTTTACGCAACAATGCTTTAGAATAAGCCAAATATGCCCGTTCTGCCAAAGAAAGTATCTTTTCCCCTTTTTCAATTTTAAATGGCTGAAAATCCTCAGGCAATAAATTATCTAAATTCCACCATTCAATAAAATCGGCAAAATGTTCCCATTGCCTTAAATGAAGACATGATTTTAATAAATAAGAATATCCATTTGATGGAGCAAATGTATATTTATCTAATAAAGAAAATAGTTTATCCATATCATCCATAGAATTTTCAGATATGTCCTTAACAAATTCAGCAATTTTCCATATTACACTGTTAAAAATTAACGAATCATCTTTTATTGTAAGCAAATTCAACCCTACTAATTCTTCAAAATGATTTAAAAAGTCAGAATGTTTTTTATGTTCAATATCAGTCTTTAACATGTAATATAAAGCCCATCCCATTTCACGATGAGCCCAGATATCTTGCGGGAAGGAGTCATAATCTGTTTTTGCGGTATTATACGCGTCAAGAACATGTCCTGACTTACACATTGTAGTAATCTCTTTAACTGTTGCCATAATTATTCAAAATGATTTTGCATTTTCTCTATCAAGTCCGCTAACTCTTTATCATCTTTTCCTAAAAAGGACATAGGTTTGGCATAGGTAACATAACCTGACTCATTTATATAAAATTTAATATATGAAAAGCTATCAGATGTACGAAAATAGAATATTACACTATAATCTTCTTTATGCTCAACTACATTGGTAATTTGAATAGTAAGTTCATCACACACAGAACGGATAAGATTATATAGATTCTCATGTATTTCATCAGATGGGACATAATTAAAAACTAATGGCATAGCACGTTCATCATTTAACATCATGCATACAATTACATTATGTTCTGATACATTATGAGGAATAGCCTTTAAAAATATTCCACCTTTTTTATACCTGATATCATAACGTTCAACGCGATCTGGAGTTTCTATGTAATATATCTCCTGATAAGGTTTACTTTCCACTTTATTTATCTTGTATTGTGTCCATTTTAGATTATTCTCAATACACATCAATTTTGCATGTAAATAATCAGGTACGCCAACATTATGAAATGGGGAATATTCGATATTTCCAATAATTCTACATTCATCATTAATTTTAGAACATTGCTGTATCTGTTCAATACGAAATTTTGTAAAAGGTGTTATATGCGGAAGATTTGTAAAATATAATTGTTTTTTGGCACGTGTTGTTGCCGTATAAGCCCAACGTAGACAATCATCACTCAATCCTGTGCGTCCACTAAAATCAACAAATACATTTCCCCATTCTCCTCCTTGACATTTATGTCCAGTTACGGCATATCCATATTTAGCTTTTAGACAGTTGAAATAATCATCACTCCTTAAAGCATTGATAAATTCTTCTGTATCAAGTTTTAAATTCTTATTACGTATACGAAAGTTTATATACAAAGCTCTCTGTTCATCTATTTTTAAAGACGGATTTCCACTATTCAGAAAATCTAGTAACAATTCACAAGATAATATTTCTCCTTTTGAATTCATCACTTGTATTTTGACAAATTCCAATTCTATGACTTTTCTTTTTTTATAACCACCTTCTTGTACATAAACAGGTGCAGACTGTTTTGTCCTTTCTCCAACAGACATAACTTGAACGAAATCTCCGTTCATTACATCAAGTAAAGAATTGTTCTGAACGACCAAAAGGATGTCACCAACTCGCAGTTCAGGTTCTTCCTCATCATATAATTCTCTACGAATATCCCTGTTGTATCCATACGCATACTTATTCGAATAACATATAACAACACAATCATTCCGATTAGTTTTTTTTCTTATCTCTATATATTTTTTCAGTAATTCACCTGAGGGCAAAGATTCTACATCATTTTTTTTCTCTTCAAACACTAAACGATTGCGTTTTTCCTTTCTGAAGATGTTTCTTATTTGCATGGCATTCTTCAATATTACACTATCACCTGTCTGCCTTAAAACCTCAGTTAATTCAGCTTGCATCACTTTTAATCCTTTTTGTATAAAAAAATCTGCATTCAATGCATTAGAAATATTTTCTCCTACAGGCGGCAATTGCATAGGATCTCCTACAAATATAACTTTACCACCAAAAGACGGACGAACAAATGTCAACAAGTCATCCATCAAATTATTCGTACCAAAAGAAAACATCTCTTGTGTACTCTTATGCGAGCATAACATAGAAGCCTCATCAACAATTGCCACACACTTACGATTGTTAATTCTAATAGAAAAATGTAGCTTAATTTCTGCATCAGCAATATCATTAACTGTTTCTATCTCAGAAATTGTAAAAGCATATATTGCCTTATGTATAGTTGTCGCAAGATATCCTGTCTTACTATACAACACACGGGCAGCCCTTCCTGTTGGAGCCATTAATTCCACTTTTTCGATATATTGCGAAATGAAGTCGATTATATGCTTAATCATTGTCGTTTTACCAGTACCTGCGTATCCACAGAGTATAAATACAGAAGCATCATTAACCATAAATTCTTTTATTTTATCAAGGACCTGCTGCTGTTGTAGTGTCAATACCATATTTTATATTTAATAGATTACTTAAAAATATTAAAAACAGAATCGTTAGCACATTATAGAATGTACCTATTCAATCTATCGATTATCATTCATTCACCAATAAAAGCTGAATATGATTCATTTATATATTCTTTTTTATTTTTCATTACTTCTCTAATAGTCTTAATAAAATTTGAATATGCCTTTTTATCCATTACATAATGTCTGTCTAATTTAGATTAACGATATTAACTACAGTCATATTATCTGTCTTACCTTTTCTAAACAAATCAAACATTACAATCAATCAAAAGATTATTTGTTATTATCTTACTATTTTGAAACTTACTCGTCTAATTTTTTAATAAAGAAATATTGCAGCATAAATTTGGCCGTAATTTCTTGGCATTATTCCATAGACTTAAATATGATTTCACTTTCATTATTCAAGCCATAGGTAAAAATATACAGTCGAAACTTTATACCTCTTGACAAACTTTCAGACAAAAAGCCTGCAATATTCCACCCAATTCTGCTAATTGCGTGTTCACTTCTTCCGTTAAATCATAAATAGGATAGTTATGGTAACGATTACTAAGAAGTTCATCGAGTATCTTATAGTGTGGCATTACATTTTTATTCATAGGCATATATCTAATCTCAGTTATATATTTTAATATCAGCAAAACAAATAGATTATTAATTCTACAATGTATGTCTATTCTATTAGAATTTCCATTATATTTTTCTGCAAAATTATTATAAATATCACAATCTAATACTTGCAAAGATAATGATTTTTTACATACATATTCTCATTTAAGAAAGAAAATGTATTAATATTATATTTATTGCATATAAAATACATTTTAAACATGAAACATATTACTGATTATTACAAGTAAATATATAAAACCTATTTACTACATTACGGCTCCCCCAACGCCTCAACAATCTCTTTTACTTCGGCGGGTGTCCATGTGCGCGACTTGCCGCTGCCTAGCGTCTCGAGACGGGCGGTGAGGCCGGGACTTAGGGCTATCCACTGACGGAGTTTGCGGTAGGCGGCACCGGGAGTCAGTGTGGGACAATAAAGCTGGGCTAGTTCTGTGCGGCCATAGGCGCGAATCCTGAATTCAATCTGTGTATCTTTCATGATATTTATGTTTTTGTTTGTTATCCTAATTTATTTTGCTTACGCCGTCCGGCTTAATTATAAAGCAACTTTTGCTGACATTATAATGTAGCCGGACTCTTAACTTGTGCATAGATAATGCAAATCGAGAGCAGAAACATCAAGCTTGCTTGAATGTTATGCCGAGATGCAGATTATCTTATGCAAAGATAACGCAAATCGAGAGCAGAAGCATCAAGCTTGCTTGAATGTTATGCCGAGATGCAGATTATCTTATTGCAAAGATAACACATCTTGAAAGAGAATGCAAATTTTAACACGCTAGACATCACGCTAGATGTTTACAACAAGCTGATTTTCAAATCATTACAAAGCCAACAAATCAGCACGATGTAAAGATTTAAGAACATTGACATGGTGAGTCAGCTAAGATCAAATCAAATTTGGCGACATCAAAAAGTAGAATAAATTTTGACAAGGTCCAAAAACTGAAAGGAAAATCGTGGATTGTGATTAACATAAACGCAAAAAGAATACAGATTAAAGAATAACTGTAAGCAAAATCATGCGTATTGGTTTCAAATCATTAACCTATCGTTTACGGGTCGTAAATGGGCCACTTTTGATGCAAAAGTGGGCCGTTTTTTAGTCGTAAACCAATAAGTTTTCTGACGAAAGTGAAAAGCTAAGAGTGAAAAGTGAAAAATCCAATTGCTGAACTACTTTATTGCAACAAGGCATTTGACTTTAACTCCCGTCTAAAGAAAGTGAAAAAAGAAAAGTGAAAAGTGAAAAATCCAATTGCTGAACTACTTTATTGCAACAAGGCATTTGACTTTAACTCCCGTCTAAAGAAAGTGAAAAAAGAAAAGTGAAAAGTGAAAAATCCAATTGCTGAACTACTTTATTGCAACAAGGCATTTGACTTTAACTCCTAGCCAACTTGTTGGCGATAACTACTCTAACTCCTTTAACTCCCCTCTTACAAAAAATTGCAGCACTGTTTTATTTCAACAAAAAAGGGCGGCCGAAAATGTCGGCTGCCCTAGGATGAAGCATTTATTACTATAATGATTAACCATAAATCCACATTAAGCCTAAATCTCGGCGAACGCCTTTTTGAGACGTCCGATGAAATCGTCGGCCATGGATTTGGTGAAGCACAGGGGCGGAAGAAGACGGAGAATGTTTGTTGAGGCACAGCCCGTGAAGCAGTGCTGGGTGTAAACAAGATTCTGACGCAGCGCCTTGTGAGGCATGTCGAGGTCGATGCCTATCATGAGGCCGCGACCACGCACGTCGGTGATGCGCTTCTCCGTAGCCTGAAGTTCCTTCAGTTTAGCCATGAGATATTCACCTGCCTCATGCGCATTGTCTACAAGATGCTCGCTCTCAATAACGTCGAGCACGGCAAGAGCTGCAACACACGCCAGATGGTTGCCGCCAAATGTTGTGCCGAGCTGTCCGTATTCGGGCTTGAAGTCGGGCAAGATGAGCACGGCACCCATGGGGAAGCCGTTGCCGATGCCTTTGGCCACGGTGATGATGTCGGGACGTATGCCGAGCCACTGATGAGCGAAGAACTTGCCCGAACGGCCGTAGCCGCACTGTATCTCATCGCATATCAGCACAGCACCGTATTTCTTGCAGGCAGCCTGAAGTCCCTTGGCAAACTCCTCTGTGGCGAGCTTTATGCCGCCCACACCCTGTATGCACTCAATGATGCAGGCGCAGACGTCGCCCTTAGCCAGTTCATGCTCCCATGCATCAAGGTCGTTAAGAGGCAGATAAGTTACGTGATTGTTGGCATTGATGGGCGCGATAATCTTAGGATTGTCTGTCGCTTCAACGGCAAGCGAGGTGCGTCCGTGGAACGCCTTTGAGGCAGACAGCACACGCGTGCGTCCCGTCTTAAACGAAGCCAGCTTCAGCGCGTTCTCGTTAGCCTCGGCTCCGCTGTTGATCAGGAACAGCTGATAGTCGTCGTAGCCACACGCCTTGCCTAGCCTTTCGGCAAGCTGACGCTGAAGGTCGTTGATTACAGAGTTGCTGTAAAAGCCGAGAGCGTTGAGCTGCTCTGTGAGTTTCTCTACATAATGCGGATGGCAGTGGCCAATGCTTATAACGGCATGACCGCCGTAAAGGTCGAGATACTCCTGTCCCTTGTCGTCCCAAACAGAACAGCCACGACCTTTTACTATGTTAATGTCGAATAATGGATAAACGTCGAATAGAGTCATTTTATTTAAGTTAAGAGTGAAGAACGAAGAGTGAAGAATTCAATTGCTTTGTTATGATTGATTCACCTCGTTTTTCACCATATTATTTATTATTTCTTTGTTTTGCCGTTTTTACTGATGCCACCAATATGGCAGTCAGTTCGTTACAGTCTTGCAACATGCTATCTGCTTCTTTGCCATTGATAAAATCTGTATCTCTAAGAAGATTCAACCAATAAAAAGTTTCATTACATTCTTTCAATGCTATTGACAGTTTATTTATGAAGTCAGAAGAACTATGAGCGAATTCGGCTTCTCTCACCAATGCGCCAATTGCCGTACCAGAGCGAAGCACCTGGTTGGTAAGCGCATATTCCTTGGCAGAACATTTGATATACTTTACCATATTGACAATACGTATCGAGAATTCATAACTTTTCCGATGTAAAGGTGAATCGCTACGATTATATTCGCTTATTATTTTATTTCCCATGCCATTATGTGAATTAAGCTATTGAATTTTTCACTCTTCGTTCTTCACTCTTCACTTAAAAAGCCGTTGGTTTTAATCTTAGTCCTTCTGTTTCGTCAATGCCGAACATGATGTTCATGTTCTGAACGGCCTGACCTACGGCACCTTTAAGGAGATTGTCTATGCATGAAGTGATGAGAAGCTTGTTGCCGAACTTGTCGCAGTGAACGAGGCACTTGTTGGTGTTTACTACCTGCTTCAGGTCGATGGCCTTGTCGACATAATGAGTGAAGGGGGCGTCCTTGTAGAACGACTTGTAGCCTTCTATTATCTCATCTGCCGGAGCGTCGGTCTTCACTACGCAAGTGGCGAAGATGCCGCGGGCGAAATCGCCACGATAAGGTATGAAGTCGATGTCGGCATCGAGCGAGCCTTGCATCTGCGTGAGGCTCTGCCTAATCTCGGGCACGTGCTGATGACTGAACGCCTTGTATATGCTCAAGTTGTTGTTGCGCCAGCTGAAATGCGTTGTCGCACCGGGCTTCTGTCCTGCACCCGTGCTGCCCGTAATGGCATTAACGGCCACGTCGTCGTTGATAAGTTTCATGGCGGCGACAGGCAACAGACCGAGCTGTATGCAGGTTGCGAAGCATCCCGGGTTAGCCACATGATTGGCCTTGGCTATCTTGTCGCGGTTGATTTCTGGCAGACCATAAACATAGTCATTGCCCGGCTCAGCCAGACGGAAGTCCTGCGCGAGGTCTATTATCTTTACGTTGGCCGGTATGTCGTGTTCCAGAAGAAACTGACGGCTCTTGCCGTGACCGAAACAGAAGAACACAACATCCACTTTATCAAACGGCATATCCGACGTGAAGCACATATCCGTGTCGCCGTAAAGTCCTTCGTGAACATCAGTAACAGGATTGCCTGCGTTGCTCTCGCTGTTGGCAAACACAATCTCTGCCTGCGGATGATTTATCAATAATCTTATAAGTTCGCCGCCGGTATATCCGGCGGCACCAAGTATTCCGATTTTTATCATTTTAAAGTAGTTAAAGGAGTTAGAGGGAGTTAAGACAAATGATTTTTTTATTTAGGAGTTAAAGGAGTTAGAGGAGTTATCGCCAACAAGTTGGCTAGGAGTTAAAGTCAAATGCTTTGTTGCTATAAACCAGTTCTGCAATTGGATTTTTCTCTTTTCACTTTTCTTTTTTCACTTTCGCGATACGGGAGTTAAAGTCAAATGCCTTGTTGCTATAAATAAAGAGCCAACAATCTGTGAAGCTAAATTCAATTTGCCTACTTCCTATTTTTTATTAATAGGTATGAGTTTCGGATCACAGATCCTGATACTTTATACTGTCGGATTACAAATCCGACAGAACAATAGCTTTGTAGTTTTATTGTCGTTATAGAGCAACTCAGCATTTGAATTGTTCACTTTTCACTCTATCTAAATTCACTCAACCCTGATCATTGCAGTTTTCAAGGAAGTATATTTCTTTCTCGTGGAACGATAAGCCAAAAGACGAGATAAAGAATGAAACCTGTGCCATAACTCACCATTACGGCCAAAGCCCATAATATACGTACAATGGTAGAATCTATTCCGAAATAGTCGGCCAAGCCGCCACATACGCCCGCAATCTTGCGGTCTTTATCCGACAAATATAATTTTCGGCCTATCATACCGTTATCTTTCCTCGTCCTCGTGTATTCCGTAATAAACTCTCAGTGGAGTGCTCAGCACCTTTATGAAGCCCTTGGCCTCTTCAGCTGTCCAGCCGTGCTGCATCTCGCCGTACTCGCCAAGTTTTGACTTAAGCAGATCGTCGGGCGAATCAACGCCTACGCACTCGAAGCCTAACGGACGGAGCTTCAGTATGGCCGTACCGTTCACGTTGCGCTGACTGCTTGTTAGCATAGCCTCGATGTCGGGCATTACAGGCTCAAGATACTGACTCTCGTGCAGGAACATTCCGTACCAGTTGGCAACCTGGTCTTTCCAATACTGCTGCCATTTGCTCAACGTATATTTCTCGAGCATGCGGTGAGCCTCTATTATCAGTTTCGGAGCGGCAGCCTCAAAACCTACACGCCCCTTTATGCCGATGATAGTGTCGCCAACGTTGCAGTCGCGGCCTATACCGTAGGCTGCACCTATCTCCTCGATCTTCTGTATTGCCTTAACCTTGTCGTCGTATTTTTCACCGTTGACGGCAACTATTTCTCCCTTCTTGAACTCTATGCGCAACTCGTTCTCGTCGTTGCGTGTAACGTGCTTCAGGTAAGCCTCCTCGGGCAGTCCCTGTGCCGAGTCGAGAATCTCGCCGCCGCAGATGCTCGTGCCCCAGATGCCAACATTGTAAGAGTATTTCAGTTTGGTGAAGTCGGCAAAATATCCGTGTTCGTTAAGATAGTCGACCTCCTCCTTGCGCGACAGAGCCTTGTCGCGTGTAAGCGTGATAATCTCAACGCCAGGAGCCATAACGAGGAACGTCATGTCGAAACGTATCTGGTCGTTTCCCGCTCCCGTTGAACCGTGAGCAATGGCGTCGGCACCAATCTGCTTTGCGTAGCGCGCAATGGCAATGGCCTGGAAGATGCGCTCTGACGACACTGAAATGGGATAACAGTTGTTGCGGAGCACATTGCCGAAAATCATATATTTCAGACTTTTCTCATAATATTCGTGTGTAACGTCGAGCGTGACATACTCCTTTGCGCCCAGTTTGTAGGCGTTTTCCTCGTTCTGCTTGAGCTGCTCGTCGCTGAATCCGCCAGTGTTGGCGCATGCAGCATAGACCTCATAGCCCATGTCGTGCGATAGTTTCATCACTGTGTAAGAGGTGTCGAGTCCACCTGAGAATGCCACAACTACTTTTTTCTTGTCTGCCATAACAAATATGTTTTTTAATCAGTTTCCAATTCTTTTAATTCTCTCAATAACGTTTGCGGGCAACTCTATCGGAGTTTTGTCGCCCTCATGCTCGGCCGGGTCATAAAGCATGCCGGTGCAGATGCAGTAGCGGCGGCCCGTGCGCTTCAGCACGTCTACGTTGATGCAGCCCTCGCATCCGCGCCAGAATGCCTCGTCGTCGGTAAGGTCGGCAAAGGTTACGGGCAGATAGCCCAGCTGCGTGTTCATGCGCATCACGGCCGAACCGCTCGTCAAGCTGAATATCTTTGCCTTAGGCCAGCGTGTGCGGGCCAGCGTGAAGGTCATGTCCTTTATGCGCTTCGACACGCCCATGCCCCTGTAGTCGGGATGAACGATAAGTCCCGAAGTGGTTACATAATGCTTGTTGCCCCATGTCTCAATATAGCTGAAGCCGACAAACCTTCCGTCACACAGGGCTATAACGGCCTTGGTTTCTCTCATCTTGGTTGCCAGATACTCATGGCTACGGCTGGCAATACCCGTTCCGCGCACCTTGGCGGCTGCCGCCATTGTATCGAGAATGGTGTCAACATATTTCTCATGTGACGCATCAGCCACCATTACTTCAATTTCTTTCATCATTGTAACGTTTCTGCCGTAAAGGACGTCAAGTCCCTGCCCGAACCAAATGAGGCACGGGAAAGACCGGACGAAACCGGCATTGATACATTGTTTATATTAAAAAGTTTCTGTTATTTATTATCTATTGCCACCTTTATTTTATGTCAGGAATGACGTTGCGCAGCTCGGCCACAATGTCTCCGTGCCTCACACCGTCCTTTATGACAATAAAAATAGTGTCATCGCCGGCAATAGTGCCCAATATCAATGGTATGCCACTGTTGTCGATGTTGTAAGCCAGACTGCTGGCATAGCCCGGACGTGTCCTAATAACGCCCATGTTGCCAGAAAAGTTGATAGACATAAATCCAGACGTAAGCAGCATCTCGGCAGCCGTCTTAGGGCTCGACACGCGCTTATACATCGTCTCGTTGGGCAGCACATAGAAGTATTTGCCGCTCAAACTTGTAGCCTTTGCCACCTTAAGCTGTTTCATGTCGCGGCTCAACGTGGCCTGCGTAACCTTGTAGCCTTCTTTCTCAAGAGCCTTGAGCACCTCGTCCTGACAACAAAGCTCCTGGCTTGAGATAAGCATACGCAAAGTCTGTAATCTACCGTTCTTTGATTTCATTTGCCTGTATATTTATTCATTTATGTTTGCAAATATACAACCATTCACGTATATATACAAACATTTTTGTATAAAAATACGTCAATAGAACTATTTTTCACATATTTCTGAATATATATTCAACAAAAAAGCAGGATGCACAACTGCATCCTGCTTCAACACTTATAATTTGCACCGTCAAAAGGCGCAACTGATGAATCTTTTATTCTCTGCTGTTTCCGAATATCCTGAGCAGATAAAGGAAGAGGTTGATAAAGTCGAGATAGAGCGAAAGCGAGCCTAAAAGGGCTATCTTTTGTGTCTCCTCGTTAACATCGTCTGCCATAATCAGCATCTGCTTTATCTTCTGAGTGTCGTAGGCTGTAAGACCGACAAAGATCAGTACGCCAACGTAGCTAAGTATAAGACTGAAGCCGCCGCTCTTAAGCAGGAAGGCGTTGACCACAGTGGCAATGATCAGACCGATAAGGGCCATCATAAGTATCTTGCCCAATGAAGACAGGTCGGCCTTGGTGAAATAGCCTATGGCTGCCATAACGGCAAACGTGCCGGCCGTGATAAAGAATACGCTGGCAATAGACTGCATTGTATATACGAGCAGAATAAGCGACAGCGTGGCTCCGTTGAGGGCAGAATAAAGGATAAACAGCAGTGTGGCTGTGGTGAGCGACAGGCGGTTGATGCGTGCCGAAACAGTCCATACCAAAGCCAGCTCGGCTATGAACAAGCCCCAGAACAGCAGTTTGTTAGACACCAGGGCTGTTATTATGCCGGGACTTGAGGCCACGCCATAAGCCACAAAGCCTGTTATGACAAGGGCCAAAGTCATCCACACGTAAACCTTGCGCATAAGCGACGGGAAGGCTACCGACGCGATGTTTTCTTTCTCGCGTATGAGATCATACAATCTTTCTTCGTTCATTTTTTCTTTTCGGTTTTGTTGTTTTTATGATTTCTTTTTTATCTCCTAACTCTTAAATGCCCGGCAAAGCAGGCATAATATGTTATGCAAACATAAGCAAAAAAAGCGACAAATGCCTTTGTTTTAATAAAAATCATTGATTATTCACAAATATTCCGTATATACAGACATTGTGACAGACGTAAATGTCGCTGTACATGACAGATAGGCCCAGTGTCAGGCCTCGGCAGGCCTCTCGGCCACACACTCTATCATCACCGGCAAGCAGTCGCCGGCTCCGTCGGCACATACAATGACGTGAGGCACATAAGGGAAAGCCATGGAGAGCAGACGGTCGACATCGGTATAGTCAGAAAAGTCACGAAGATAAGCCACAAAGCAACTTACGTGGTTCATTGTCAGACCGTAGCGCTTAAGCCTTACGCCCATGTCGCCAAGAATCTGTCCGGTATACTGGCGCACATCGAGCTGACTCATGTCGGCATCAGTAGCAGAAGGAAGTACGAACGGCTGGATGTCAACACGCAATCCGCTGCCTAAATCTACGCCAAGGTCTATACAGCCATAGCCTGCGGCAGACTTATCTTTTGCCGAGCCTTCATCAGAGCAAGGAGGAACGACAGCCTTGGCATCGCCACCAAACGACAGATAGTCGAGAGCCACCACGGCTCCGTCGGCATGTGTTACTCCGCCAACAACCGTAACCGCCATACGCAATTTGCCGGCATCAATGCCATGACGCCCAAACACGTCGTCGCGTGCTTTCTCAACGGCATCAAGACAGCCGTCAGTATCAGCCACATAAAGCCACACGCGCAGGCAGCCAACTCCTGAAGCGTCATCGGCAAGATGAGCCGAGCCGACAAACTTTTCGAACAGAGCCACAGCCTGCCCATAGGCATCCTTACCGGCCAGGTCGGCCCCGCAGAGCCTTAAACTGCAAAACGAAGAAACCGACGAAGCATCAGACGTGCATACAAGAAGCGAAACCTTCGACCCGTCAAGCGGAGCCTGCCCTACCACGGAACACGGCACATGCGAAAGATAGTCGTGCCACAGCTGCGACTCGAGCAGAGCGGCATATTGGTTGCGGATGTCGCTAAGAAACACCTTAACATAAACGATATGGCGGTTTTCAAGATTCTCCATATCAACATAATCGCCCGTCTTCATGTAGAGATGGCACAGCCGCTCCCAAAAATTTCCCCTGGCAACGGCCGACAGAACAGCATATTTTTCCATAAGCAGATATTCTTTTTAGGCGCAAAAATAATGCTTTAAAATTTAAAGCATACGCAAAAACAGCTTTTTTATCACAAAATTGATATCAAAGACATAATATTTCATTCACACCGGTCAACATCTGCGCATCAAAATATCAGCGTAAGCAAAGGTATGGTGACAACGGAAAGAATGGTAGTGATCAGCGTGCCCTCAACCATCTCGCTCTCATCGCGCCCGTATCTCAGGCAAAACATCGTGCCATAAGAGGCCACCGGCATGCCAATAAGCACGGTGTTGATGCGGTTGATTGTCTCGTCTACTCCGCAAAGGCGCAACAGGAAATATATGGCCACGGGGATTATCAAGAGACGGAAGGCCGACATGACATAGACCGACCTTGTGCCGAGTATATGGCGGGTATCCATCTGGGCCATCGAAGAGCCGATAACAAGCAACGCTCCCGGAACGGTGATGCCTCCCAAAAGATGAAACGGCTCAGACACAACCCTCGGTATAGAATCAAGTCCAAGGGCCACTATAACTATCGAGACATAAGACGCCACCATTGGCGGACAATACAGCGTGCTGACATTAAATTTGTGTCCGTCTGTGCTTCCAAGGACAAACGACAGACCGACAATAAAGATGAAAAGTGTGTTGGGGATGTTGAGCAGGCTGGCATAGAATACGGCCTGGCTGCCAAAGATTGATGCCACAACGGGATAGCCGATAAAACCAACGTTGGCAAACATAAGCATAAAACTATACATTCCGCGATAGTCGGCTTTGCGGACAAAATAGCGTGGAAGGAAATAAGCTATCAAAAACAGCAGTACATAAGTAATCATGCCTACGCCGAGCAATGGCAATATCATGCCCCGGTCGGGAAAAACGTCGCCCATCACTGACGATATGATAAGGCAGGGACACGACACGTTGATAATAAAACCTGACAACTTACGGTCGAAATCGCCGCCCATAAGTCCGCATCTGTTTGAAACAAATCCCGCCACTACAAGCAGCAGGAGTATGATCATCTGTATGACAATGTTATCCATTTTTATTTTTAATATATCCTTTTACTCAGTAAAATGAGTATTAATATATAAATGCCTGAACTATTTTCGGTTGTAGCCATAAAGAATGCAGACCCGACTTGTCATCATCGGCCTGCATTCTCCGTTAGCAAATATGATTTAAAATGTTGAATTCTATAATGACTCGAGCATTCGCTTGATTACCACAGAAGCTGAAATCTCGCGATTGGCTGCTTCTGGAATGACGAGCGAATTAGGACTTTCTATCACATCGTCTGTTACGATAAGACCGCGGCGTACGGGCAGACAGTGCATAAACTTGCCGTTATCTGTAACGGCCATGTGTGCCGCGTCTATTGTCCACGACATGTCCTTGCTTAATATCTTGCCGTAGTCAGACGGACAGGTCACGCCGGGACAGCTCCAGTTTTTGGCATAAACGAAGTCGGCTCCTTCAAGGGCTTTCATCTGGTCGTACTCAACACGGGCATTGCCAACAAACTTCGGATCGAGTTCATAACCCTCGGGATGAGTGACAACAAAGTCTACGTCGGCAGCGTTCATCCACTGCGCAAACGAGTTTGGAACGGCCTGCGGCAATGCACGGCAATGGGGTGCCCATGACAGAACAACCTTCGGACGGGCTTTTGTCTTGTTCTCCTCAATGGTTATTAGGTCGGCAAAAGCCTGAAGAGGATGCACCGTTGCCGTTTCCATGGCAAACACAGGACGGCCGCTGTACTTGATAAACTGATGGAGCACGGTTTCGGCATAATCATACTCACGGTCGGTCAGGCCTGCAAACGAGCGAACACCGATAAGGTCGCAATAGCAGCCCATCACCGGAATGGCTTCGAGCAGGTGCTCGCTCTTGTCGCCGTCCATTATTACTCCGCGCTCTGTCTCCAGCTTCCACGCACCGGCATTTACGTCGAGCACTATCACGTTCATGCCAAGATTCATGGCTGCCTTCTGCGTGCTGAGTCGTGTGCGCAGACTGTTGTTGAAGAAAATCATCATCAGCGTCTTGTTCTTGCCAAGATGCTGATATTTAAAGCGGTCGTTCTTTATTTCTTGTGCTTCGGCAAGTGCCTGCTGCAGATTGCCGATATCTTCTACGTTTATAAATGTATTCATATCTTTTTATTAAAAATTTCCCTAATACCTGAAAGTTCATAAAAACGTCTGACTTTCCGTCAGACAGTGTAACAGATTTGCAATCCTGTATTCTGCAAAGTGCGACAGGAGGCCTGCGCATCACGCATGGCAGATGCCGTATCGTCTTACACCAGCTCAACAAATCAGAGTTTGTAGTCTTAATAAAATTCAACATTTACAGCCTTATCGCCCACAAAGAGCAAACCGGCTGCATACTCACAAGGCGAAGCGACAAGTGCCTTTCGGCTAACCCAGCCAGAGGCTTTGGCATAGCAGCCGCCATGAGCATTTCTTATCTTCACCTTTGCACAGGCTCCAAATATAACTTGCCAAAAGTAACAATTAAATTTGAAAAATAAGAAACTTAAACAGCGAAATATTCTACAATCCGTAAATTACGGATAAAACTTGCATTATAATTTATCTAATATACAGGTTTCAATGTTATCAGAAATTCATTTTGAAGTTCCGGTCTTATTTCGACATTCCGGCTTTCAGCCCGCGTATCACAGAACTCGTAAATCCGGCATGCTCCATTTCGTTAAGTCCGCGTATCGTCATGCCTCCGGGCGTAGTAACTTTGTCTATCTCGACTTCAGGATGACTGCCGTTGGCCTGCAACAAGTCTACGGCTCCCTTCATCGTCTGCATCACTATCCGCTGTGCGTCATGCGCCTTGAATCCGAGTTCAACGCCGCCTTCTGTCGAAGCCCTGACATACCTCATGGCGTAGGCTATGCCGCACGATGCAAGCGTAGTGGCAGCTCCGAGCAGCCGCTCCTCCGTAACCATCTGCAATCCGGTTGAGTCAAACAAGGCAGCCATTGCAGCCGTGGCTTCTTCATCTGCATTAACCGGAACGATAAACGTCATCGAGCTTTTCACGGCAATGGCTATGTTGGGTATCACGATAAACAGCCGGGGCAGCTTTCCGTCTGTTCCGCCAAGCCATTCCTTAAGCTGACTGCCGCTTACGCCGGCCATAACCGACACTATGGTCTGCCGGCTGTAGTCAATCGCTGGCCGTATTTCGCCTATAACCTGCTCTGCCAGCCATGGCTTCACCACGACAAACACCACATCACCTGCAGCTGCCGCTGCTTTGTTGTCAGTAGTAACATTAACTCCGAGACTTTTAAAGCGCTCTAGCGTCGCTTCATGAGGAGCCGAAACAGTGATGTCGGATGCTGCCAACATCCCGCACATGACAAAGCCTTCCACCATGGCTCCCCCCATGGCACCGGCACCAATAACCGATATTTTCATAACCTGCAATATTATTTATAAGTCTGTCAGCCCTGTTATGCCTGTCGCAGCAAACCGACTGCCGTCCGGGCAAAGACATACTTTATATTATAAAGACACCCACTCCACCGGCTTCAGCATTTTAATCATCATGCTTAAAGCACAAGCCATGCCCCGTAATGATACAACGGGCATACAAATATACAAAATTATTGTGTCTTTCTGTCCAAATATCCAACTTTAATAAAGCTTCAAAAACCAAAAGAGGCCAACATGCTGTCTCCAACCTGTTGACCTCTTGTGGTCGGGATTACTGGACTCGAACCAGCGACCCCTACGTCCCGAACGTAGTGCGCTACCAACTGCGCTAAATCCCGATGCCTTAAAAGCGAGTGCAAAGGTAAAGCATTTTTTTGAAACTCGTGCATTTTTTTCAAAAAAAATGCTCAAAAATTTGTATGATTAACAAAAAAGGCATATCTTTGCACCCGCAATCAAGCAATAACGATGGTGCCATAGCTCAGTTGGTAGAGCAAAGGACTGAAAATCCTTGTGTCCCCGGTTCGATTCCTGGTGGTACCACTCTCAACAAACAGAATCCTGATTTCGAAACGAAATCAGGATTTTTTGTTTTCATTAAACACACAAAAAGCGGCAATAACAAATGCATAAACCCATGCCCGGCAATGTAATTATGCAATGAAAGACTAACAAAATACATTGCACAAAAAACAGAAACAAATCACATTTTACATAACGAAATCATTAAAATCATCGTTCTTTGCGGACAATAAGCCGCAAAATATGCGGTTAATTGTCCGCAAAACTGTATATTTGCAAAAAACAATTCTGCCTATGTATATATATGAACATAAAGAATGGCCCCACTTTTCGTGGAACAAAGAACGTGTTGGCGAGGAACTAAACAAAGTTCACAAGGCTGTGGGCTATCTGATGGGGCGTCTTAGCCTAATAGGCTTTAACGACAAGATGTCTGCCGTGGTGGAATCAATCTCCCATGACATCATTGCATCATCAGAAATTGAAGGAGTAGATTTGAACAGCGAGCAGGTGCGCTCATCGGTAGCCCGCAAACTTGGAGTACAAATACAGAATTCTACAGAATCTTCCCGCTATATAGACGGAGTAGTTGAAATGGCACTTGATGCGACCGTTAATTTCAACAAGCCTTTAACCAACGAAAGACTCTTCGGCTGGCATAACTGCCTGTTCCCGACGGGCTGGAGCGGCCCTACAAAAATAGACGTGGCAAAATATCGAAGCGGAGAAATGAAAGTTATATCAGGAATGTTCGGCCGTGAAAAGGTGCATTATATTGCACCTGCTCCTGAAAAAATAAGCGATGAGATGAATTTGTTTCTTGAATGGTTCAATTCAGATACCCATAACGGCTATGTAAAATCGGCAATAGCCCATTTATGGTTTGTATGCATCCATCCCTTCGATGACGGAAACGGACGAATCGGGCGAGCCATTGCTGATATGGCACTTTCACAAGCAGAAGACTCAAAAATGCGTTTTTTCAGCATATCGCATCAAATCAACAAAGACAAAAAACAATATTATGACATACTGGAGGAAACACAAAAAGGAAATTGTGACATTACAGAATGGATTGTCTGGTATCTTGACTGCCTGCTCCGTTCTGTCGAGCAATCTGATGAAACGTTATCGAAAGTCCTAAATAAGGCAATATTCTGGCAAAACCATGCCGAAACCATTCTGTCTGAAAGACAACGTGAAGTTCTTAATATGTATTTAGACGGTTACCCCGGCAAACTGACAGCCAAGAACTGGGCAAAGCGTGTAAAGGTATCGCCTGATACGGCAGCGCGCGATATTAAAGATTTGATAGAGAAAGGCATTCTGATTCCACAGCAGGGCCGTGTTCGCGACGTATTTTATGGAATACGGTGCAGCGACTCTATTATTGTCATCCCTATGCCTGAAGATTTATGATTATTATTTATCCTGCATTTAAACAAAAATACAAAAACATGGCAAAAATTCTAAGTGTTGACAATCTGCTAAAAATGCCTCTGGTTATTCCTAATTATCAAAGGCCATATAAGTGGACAACGCAAAACATAGACGCATTACTTAATGATATTTCAGATGCAACAAATGATTACCAAAAATACAATTTTAAATTTAAATACCGAGTTGGAACTATAATCTTACACGATAAATCAAACGGGCTAAGCTACGACATAGTTGACGGACAGCAAAGAATAATATCTTTGTCCTTAATAAGAAAATGTATTGATAGCAATTTTTCATGCGACATATTCAATATTTCATTTGCCAATAAATCTTCTCAGATAAATATTCACAACAATTTTGAATATATAAAAGAATGGTTCTCTCTAAAAGAAAAGAAGGTTAAAGACAACTTTATCAATGCATTTAGAAATATACTGGAAGTTGTTGTAATCAGTGTAACCAAAGTTTCTGAGGCATTTCAATTATTCGACTCGCAAAACACCAGGGGTAAAGCTCTTGATCCACATGACTTGCTTAAAGCGTTCCATTTAAGAGAAATGAAAAAATATCCATACGAAATGGAAGCAGCCGTAACAAAATGGGAAGCTAAGGATACCAAGAAAATAGGAGAACTGTTTGCCAACTATCTGTTTCCTATATGGAATTGGTCAAGAGGAAGAAAGACGACAACGTTCACGACAAAAGAAATTGACATATATAAGGGTGTTCCGGAATTTTCGGATTACACTTATGCAAAACGTATAAATAAGGCAACACCATATTTTCAGATTACTGAACCTTTTGTAGCCGGCAATGATTTCTTTGAAATGGTGGACCACTATTTACAATTATTGAGCAATATACAGACGGAAATATGTGTCAATAAGGATTTCAAGGAAATATATAAAATCATCACCATAACAAAAAATCCAGATGCAGATGACAAAGAAAAGGAGTTCATCCAAGTAAAAAAAGACAGTATCGGTTTTAGGCATACACGCAACTTATTCTTTTGCACCTTGTTGTGTTATTATGACAGGTTTCATAATTTTGATACAATGGCTGTAAAAAAGTTATGCCGCTGGGCATTTGCGTTAAGGCTTGACATGGTATCGTTGGGATTTGACAGCATCAACAAATACGCCATAGGAGATATGAACAATACACGCTATACAAACAGCATACCTATGTTTTCACAAATCTGCTATGCAAGGAAGCATACTGAAATATCAGGATTGCAAATAAAAATAAATGATGTTCCTAATGATGAAAAATGGGAACCATTATATGACATTCTAAAGACTTTATAATAATATGAAAGATCAGGTTAAGGAATTAAAAGTTCTTGATTTAAAGAACAATACAAATATATTCGATGGCGAATTACAATTCATCATTCCACTTTATCAAAGAGCCTACGCATGGGAAGACAAACAACTTGTACAGTTACTTGAAGACGTCAATGATATTGAAGAAGGAGAAAAATACTATATTGGTTCACTTATTGTCTCCAATACCGGCGAAAAGCTCGAAGTAATCGACGGACAACAAAGACTGACATCATTATATCTTTTATTAAATTGTCTTGGCATTAATACAAAACACTCTTTATCATTTGCATGCCGTAAGAAATCAAATTACACATTAGAACATATTCATGAAGTGATTAATGAAACTGATGGTGATTTGGAAGGTGAAATGTTGCAAGACAATATAAAAACCGGCATAAAAATTTTAAAAGAGAATATAGGAAGAGAAGATTTTGATAAAAATAAATTTATAGAAAAACTGTCACGTGTTATTCTTTATCAAATAGAAGTGCCTGAAAACACTGACATGAACCGCTATTTCGAAATAATGAATACACGAGGCGAACAGCTCGAACAGCATGATATTCTAAAGGCAAAACTTATGGACTATTTGGGAGATAACGCAGAAATGGAAAAAGAAATGTTCTCCATAATTTGGAATGCATGCAGCGATATGGACGGATATGTACAAATGCACTTTATAAGCAAGAATAATGTTGTACGTAAAGAATTGTTTGGAGACAGTTGGAACGATATACCTATTGACACGCTCCGTAATTACAGCATGAGGATTATTCCGCAATTAGGGAAGAAACAGAACAGTCAAGCACATAAGATAACAGAAATTATTGATCCGAACTTCAAGACCGAAGAAGAAGAAGGATATAATGAAAATGATGAGAGAGTACGTTTTGAGAGCATAATCAACTTTCCTTATTTTCTGCTACATGTATTAAAGGTCTTTATTTGGAAAAAAGAAATAACGCACCAAAATCCAAATAAAAAGATTATGGATGACTTGTTAGACGACAAAAAGCTCATAACCAGTTTTAATAATGTAATAGAAAATGGAATACAGAAAGACAAACCGATAAAGAACGACAGGAAAAAATTTGTCCGTGACTTTACAATGTGTCTTTTACAAACAAGAATATTGTTTGACGAGTATATCATTAAACGTGAATACGCAAATAACAGTAATGACGGTGAATGGAGTCTGAAAACTCTTTATGTATCAGGGCAAGGCTCACAAAAGAAACCATATTTTAAAAATTCTATATTCACTAGAGCAGGCGAATGGGATAAGACGAACAGAAACAGATGTAAAACTAATATAATGCTGGAGTCGGCTTTGCGTGTGTCATATACCTCACCTAAAGTTATGCACTGGATTACATCATTACTCTCTTGGTTGACAGAAGAATGTCTCGAAAAGAACGGAGAGCTTAACGGATACATTGCTGAATATAGCGAAATAATTGAACAGGAAGCTATTGATGAAGTTAAAAACTTCTTCAAAATAGACAATTGTCTTAATCTAGGAGTAAACACTCCTCATATAATATTGAACTATCTGGATTACTTAATTTGGGAAAGAGATAAAAATTCTGACAGAAAATATGAGGACTTTACATTTGAATTCAGAAACTCTGTTGAACACTGGTATCCGCAGAATCCTTCAAAAGGAACATTTGACGAATGGGACCAAGTGGACAGATTTGGCAATCTGTGCCTTTTACAAAGAAATATCAACTCACAATTTTCTAATATTGCCCCTGAAGCGAAAAAGTCTAATTATAAACCTCAAATAGAAAAAGGAAGTCTCAAATTAAGAGTAATGGCCGAAAGAACATCGACACAACAAAATTGGAAAGACTTTGAATGTGCAGAATTAGAGGAAGAAATGGTTGAATTGCTAAAAAGTAAAATAACGGAACAAGAATAACATCATTAATAAAATATAGCTAAAAGACTTTCACTATATAAAAATTCGAGATAGTACACACAATCTTTAAATTAACTATCTCGAATTTTTTATATCTGTTCACGATGATTATTACGAACCAACTTCCCAGTAAACAATCATGACAAAATATTTTTTCAATCTAGAAAATCAAACTCTAATAAAAGTTAAAGAAATAATCTCTATATGGTAGATTAATTAACTTCTATTCACCTTTACTCCATAAAGCCGAGCTAAAATAATCGTTTTTTACTGCTAAAACGGGTGCTTTTGATGCGAAAAGCGATGGGTAACGCATCGTAAATGGGCCACTTTTGAGTGGAAAACGGCAGAGTAATGTTTTTTAACTATTGCTGTTTTAATCGCATTTTCACGTAAGCATCTGTAGGACAACGACTTAACAGAAATGGGCAAAATGTGGCGATTTTCGAGACAAAAAGTGGATTGAGGACGGACATCGCCATTCTGAGAGCGTCAAACGGACGGAAAATGTCATAAATGTTTACAAACTCCGTTTGATTTATTTATCAAAAACACCAAACGCAGAACATGACAGGAGATGTATTTTTCGACGTTACCAAGCCACAATATTTCATTAAGCTAATGACGGTTTTATCTATTTCTATTCATGCTTTCGGCCGTCTTATTGTTTCATTTTGTCGCCGTCTTATGTCTCACGTTGTTTGTTCCATATATCACATATTATCTACCAAACTTCTGTTTGCTTTCATTTTTGAGTTAATTTTAATTAAAGTATTTCATTTTGCAACCATACATAATGATTCTTTTACTATATTTATAATCTAAACATTTCATCAGGCCAACTTTCGTAAGGTTAAAGGGGGATCAGCCTTGCGGGCGTTCAGGCGTTATTTTCAAGTGAGCCCCAACATTATTATTATGAGGAAGATATCTACGTTTTTACTTTTCCTTATGCTGTCGGTTGTTTCTGCACATGCAGACGCAATCTATACAACAGCATTTGAGACGGTTGACGAGTTCAACGCATGGACCGTGGTTGATGCCAACAGCGACGGCGCCACATGGCTCTTCAACGAAGAAGGCACCCCGTCGAAAGTGGCTTATAAGTACGACTATTTCAACAACGGCGACGACTGGCTGATTTCGCCTGCCATAACGCCAAGCGAGACCGGCACGCTGATAGTGAAATACACATTCAGCGGAAGTATGTATGGCGAGAGCATGGAGGTGTACTCGGGCAAGGGCGGCACCGTGGAAGACATGACCAGCAAGGAGGCTACATACGACAATATAAAGAAAGACGAGCAGTCGGGCTATTTTCTCGTTGACGCCAAGGCCGGCGAACCGTTCCACATAGCGTTCCGCGCCACATCTACGGCTTACAAGGACTATCTTTATCTCTGCTCGGTTACGGTTGAGCCGATTGCCAACCCGACAGACATAAAAGTTGCAGAGATACTGAGCCCTGTCACGGGCTACGGCCTCGGACAGGAGACTGTAAAGGTGGCGATAAAGAACAGCGGACGCACTAACCTGAGCGGGTTTGACGTAGCGTTTGCCATTGACGGTAAGGAGATTGCCAACGAGACTGTGAGCGAGCCGCTCGCAGCCGGCGAGACACTTGAATATACGTTCAAGACCAAAGCCGACCTCTCTGCCCCGCTGACCACATACGAAATAAAGGCATGGGCCACTCATCCCGACGACTTCGACCACACGAACGACACATGCTACACCTCGGTAAGGCACAAAGCACCGATGAATGCTCCTTACACAATGGGCTTCGAGGCTTCGGAGAACACACAGGACTTCACCTTCTACAACCTCAACAACGACGAGGGCACATGGGACGTAAGCATCGAATCAGGCTTCTTCAACATGGCGCACACAGGCAACGGCTGTCTGGCTTACGGCTATGACTCAAACAACAGCGGCGACGACTGGGCCATTCTCGACCCGATAAACGTTGAACCGGGCTATTACGTGCTGAAGTTCTGGTATTCAAACCTCGACTCTTATCCCGAGAAGATGGCCGTATACTGGGGCAACGAGGCCAAGCCTGAGGCCATGACCAACAAGATTGTGGAGTTCAACCCGATTCTGAACAACAAATACGAGGAGTCTGTCAACGTTGTTCATTTCGACAAGGCACAGACCATCTATTTAGGCTTCTATGCGTTCAGCGACAAGAACCAGAACCTCATTATCGTTGACGACGTTTCGTTCGAGAAGGTTGAAAGCAACCTCAACGACCTTGCCGTTTCCGACCTGCAGAGTCCTTACGACTTCGTGCGCGAGAGCAACCTCAAGGACGTGATATTCAACCTGGCCAACAGCGGCGTGGCTGACCTTGACGCCAAAGTAACAGTTAGCATCGACGACGTGGCCGTTAAAGACAGCACCATCGCCATGAAGGCTCAGAGCGCCACAACCGTTACGTTCAGCGGCCTGCTGGCAGACATGAGCGACGGCAGCCACAAGCTGAAGGTGGAAGTTGCGAACGACAACGACGAGAACGCCGACAACAACGTGCTGACAAAAGACTTCACCGCGGTAAGCAAGCCAGTGAAATTCTGGGACTTTGAGGACGGCAAACTTCCATCTGACTTCACATTCCGCGCCGAGGACAACGGCACCGTAGACCCGTCAGCCGGCGACGAGTTTAACACAGACGGATGGGGCCTGTTCAACATCGTAGAGCACAACGTGTTCGGCGAATATATGCTGGCAGGAACATCATGGCTCGAGGGCACCGACCAGGCCGACCGCTGGCTCATAATGCCGAAGGTAAGCATCAAAGGCAAAGACAGCTATCTCGTGTGGGACGCAAACTCTTTCAATCAGCAGTTCCTTGAAGACTATCAGATAATGGTGTCTGCCACTGAAGACAACAGCGCAGCATACACAGAAGTGCTCAACGTTGAGGGCGAGACAGCAGAACCGAAGACACGCGGAATAAGTCTGGCCGACTATGACGGCAAAGACATCTATATAGCAATACGCCTCAGAACCAAAGGCGGCGACTGCCTGCTGCTCGACAACATAGGCATATACACCGGCTCTACAGGAACAGGCGTAACAGCCGTTACAGGCGAGGGCGAAGGCATCATGATATCGGGCAACGAACTGCGGGCCGCCGAAGGCACAAAGAGCATAGCTATCAGCGACACGGCAGGCCGCACCACACTGACTGCCGAAGGCAACGTTGTCAGCCTGTCATCGCTTCCGGCAGGAATATACATTGCCACTGTAAAATCAGCCGACGGCAACGTCAGGGGATATAAGTTTGTGAAGAAGTAAAGACGCCGCATCATGGCAGACCATATTACGGCCGGGGGAAATTTTCTCCGGCCGTTCTTATTTTTTATAAACACAAGCCGGCATCGGCAGACGAGCATGGGAAAGACCTATCACAACAGGCTTTCAACATAGGCACGACGGAGCTATGATAACATCAAGCCCAAATCAACCGATTGAAGTTAAGACAATGTAATCCGCAAGCTTCTGCCGTCATCGGCAGCCCGGTTTCAATCCAGCTTTTCAAAACAAATTTTAAAAAAAGTTCTTTTTTAATGTCACGTTTTTCCGCGTCATACGTTACCTTTATGAAACAATGATGAAACCGGAAGAATTTAACCGCATAATAATACCCATGCGCGACGAGCTGAAAGGGCTGGCACGCAAGCTTACGGGAGACGACTACAGCGCTGAGGACCTGGTGCAGGAGGTGATGCTCAAGCTCTGGAGCATGCGGGCTACGCTCGACCGGTATGAAAACAAAAGGGCACTGGCCATGACCATGCTGCGCAACAAATACAGCGACCAGTGGCGCCACGACCGGCTGGAAGACGGAAAGGCCTCAGCAACAGGCCTGACAGCCGACGACTGGCACAGGGCTGAAGCCAAAGACGAGGCCGACCTGATAAGACTTATCGTTGAACATCTGCCCGAACTGCAAAGACAGATTTTCAAGATGAAGGAGATTGAGGGCTACGAAAGCTCTGAAATAATGAAAATCACGGGATGCACGGCCGAAAGCCTCCGGCAAAACCTGTCGAGGGCACGCCGCAAGATACGTGAGGACTTTATAAAACTTACGGCCATAAGGGCCAAGAGAAAAGATTTACTGACGCTTTGAACGATATTTATAGTGTGATGAAAAAGGAAGAATATATTAAGCAGCTGCTCGACAAGTATCTCGACGGTGAGACCTCATCGGCTGAGGAAAGGGCTCTGCGCGGATATTTTACCAACAGGGACAACAACATTCCTGAGGAATGGATGCCATACAAGGCTTTGTTTGCCTACATTGCCGAAGAACGGGCCGACGCCGCCGAGACTGCCCCAACAGCCGACAGCAGCCTCAACAAAGCAAGGAAGACCGGCCGCCACGGATGGATATACACGCCCATCAGGGCCGCGGCAGCCATACTTATAGCGGTGGTGATGATCGCACTGCCGCGCCAGAGCGACAACTATGCCGTGATAGACGGAAAGGTGTACACCAACAAGAAGGTGGTTGAGGAGGAAGCCCTTAAGGCTCTCGAAATGGTATCCTCTGACGAGGAAGACAACTTTGGCGCTCTCGAACTGATGCGCCAATGACACTCTCTTACGGCTGAACGCCTCGTGCAGGCGCATGAAAGACGATAATATAAACAACAATGTAAAAAACATTAACCCGAGATATGAAACAGCAATATTATAACCCGCAACTGCCGGCAACGCATGCTGACGCCATAGATGTTGTATGCGCGATAATGATAACGGCCATGACACGCCTTTCCGCGGCATGCAGACTGCCGGTCAACACATACTTCGGCAACAGCGAGGCCACACGACGCAACGCCAAAGGCACAAGCCGCGCACGGAGCGGCACTATGTGGCACGGACTATGCCGCATCTTGCTCATAGCCGCACTGGCCCTTACGGCTGCAACGCCAGCCATGGCACAGGAGGGGCTTAACGTCAACAAGGTGTTTCAGCGGTTCGGACATGCCAAGGGCTGCAAGATGGTGGAGATGCACAACGCCAAGCTGAAGGGGTATGAGCTGAAGGTGTACAAGAGCCTTACCTACAAGAACATCGGAGCAAGCATAGAGCCTTATCTGAAGGCCGACAGAAAGAACGCCAAGAAGATACGCGAGGTGGTTGAGAACGGCCAGATAGTGAGCGGATACTACATAATGCCGCCAAAGAGCAAGGGCATCAACCGCTACATACTGTTCAGTAAGGTGAAGCCCAACCGGGGAACGGTGATATACATAGAGGGCGAACTCTCGCCCGACGACATAATGAAACTGTGTTACGCATAATCAAAGAAACAAACAATAAATATGACAAATATGAAAAAGACACTACTTCTGGCGGCGCTGCTGCCCCTGACGGGCATGGCCGCCGAAACCGGCGACACTACATTCGTGGTGAACAACAAGAAGATTGTTGTAAACGATTCAGCAGGTAGCACAAAAATATCTGTCTACGGCAGCGACGGCAAGAAGTTTAACCGCACATACGAGACTAACTTTGTTGACGGACAGGAGATTGAGCGCGTATATGTAACGTCGCCCTTCATTCCGCAGAGCCTCAACCGCAAGAAGAGCAAGCCCAGAAGCCACTATCCGCTGTTCTTCATGGGCTTCAGCCAGCTTGCCGGAAGCGTGATGGGCACGGGAGGCAACGCCGGCATGCACACACGCGACTCAAAGTCGTGGGAATATGGCTTCACGCTGACAAGTCTGGCCTTCAGAATAACCAATCCGCTGGCGCTTACATCGGCGTTTCAGATAGGTCAGGTGCATCATCACTTTCAGGACAACTACGTGCTGTCTACAACCGACGGCATAACCTCCATGAGGCAGATAGAGGGCGAGACGCTCAAAAAGAGCTACATAAGCTACACCTTCATCCGCATTCCGGTGATGTTAGAGTGGCAGAAGCGCACCGGCGGCGCTGATATGTTCGCGGCAATAGGTCCGTCTGTCGAACTGCGCTGGAACGACCACTCGCGCTACTTCATCGGAAAGAACAAGACCACCGAAACGGGCGACATAAACATGAATCCCGTAGGGCTCAACCTCGACATACGCGCCGGCTACGGCTGTCTGATGATCTACGCGCGCACGGCTCTCACGCCGCTGCTCAAGACAAGCGTTGCACCCAAATGCTATCCCGTGTCGTTCGGACTGGGCATACGTATATAACACAAACAATAACCCTAAAACACATTAATGATGAAACTGCTATTCTTATTTACGGCACTCATACTTTCTGCCACAGCATACGCCGAGGAGGCCAACGACACTACGTTCAACGTGAAAGACAAGAAAATAGTTGTAGACGTGCAGGACAGCAAAACAATAGTGAAAGTTTACGACAACAACGGTTTTCAGCTTCTGAAAACACGTGAAATGGAGTACGTTAACGGTCAGGAAGTGGAGCAGGTTTATGTAGGTTCACCGCTAATTCCAACAGAAAATCTGCAGAACCTGAAATTCCGCTCATATCTGCCGACTATATGGTATGGTTACAACTATATGGGCAACAAAATAGGTTCTACAAAAAATGAGGGCATATACAGCCGCAGAAGCAAATCGTTCGAAATAGGAATAACGCCGTGGTCGTTTGCCCTGCCATTCGACAAGAGCAATACATTAGGACTGGTTGGAGGCGTTCAGCTAACATGGGTACACATGTGTTTCGACAAGAACTATGCAGCAGGCATGCAGGGCGACAGGCTCGACTTTACCAAACTTGACATGAAGGCATCAGGCAACAACATGAATTACGGAACACTGCGCATACCTTTGATGCTCTCTTTACAACATGACTATCGTTCATATTGCATGAATCTCGGAATATCCGCAGAGGTGCGCACTAATGGTGCTTACCGCTTCTCTCCTGCAGCAGGCAGTGCCGCACCGAATGTCCCTGACGCCATAAGACTTAACCGCTTCGGACTTAACCTTGAATATTCTTTTTGTTTCATGGGTATATATATGGGAGCGTCAATGTCCTTAACTCCGTTGTATAAGACAATAACAAACAATAAGGCTTATTATACTTCCATTCATATGGGCATTAATCTGCCGGAAATGATACGTTATTTTAAAAGCGACAAGAAGAAATGACAAACATCAGATATGACGTAACAATATAAAGACATTAAAGAGTTTTTCCGAAATACCACAAATCTAATTAAGTAGGCTTATAACAGGACAATGCTTCATGTTCCGGCAGACATTAAAAAATCTGCCGGAATTTTATTTTGTCGCTATATATTCATCCTGACTATCGGCACTTTATATCAATCATTAAGCATACGGCAACGCAAAAACAAATAACATACAATGGCGCATAAAGTCAACAGGCAATAGCGATAACACGGGCTATAGTCAACTAAAAACAGGTGTTGGCCTGCATGAAGTCAACCCAAAGCAGGAATATAAAGCGTAATTATTTTTCTTTAAAAACTCATCACTCGTCACATCAGCACATAACCTTCTGATTTACAAAGCATTAGAGTGTGACGAGTTGATCCTGTAACTCGTCACGCAAGCCCTGCTGTCTCCGGACGTGACGAGTTACAGGATCAACTCGTCACACCATAACATTCTGACAGACTGCACATTAAGCCATGATGTGACGAGTGACGAGTTTTTAACAAAAACTTTTTTGCTTATGCTCTCTGCCGCCATGTTACATGGCGCAAAAAGTATACTTTCATACTGCGAAACATGCCTTTTCATAATGCAAAAGGGCACCTTTGAGCATGTAAAAAGCTACCTTTTGCAATACAGTTGATGGCGTTTTGCGTAAAGAGGAATCTGTATTTACGGAAATTATGCAATAAAAAAATCCCCTCAACTCACAACAACCGAAGAGCCAAGGGGATATTATCTCAAACTATGTTTATCAGTATAACAGAATAAGTCCGGCAAAGCCGCTGTAGCATATCATGCGTATCGGATTGATCTTGAAATGCCACGTGCCCACCATGGTTGCCACAAAGAGGAAACAGCTAATCCAGAACTGCCAGGGATTGACAGACGGGGCACTGAAGTTCTCGGGAGTCATAAGCAGCAGAGTGGCAGCGCCGAGCAGTCCGACAACGGCAGGACGAAGGCCTGAGAATACGCTCTGAACCGTGGGCGTGTTCATATATTTCATGAACAGGCGCGATATCAGAATCATTAGTATTAGCGACGGCAACACCAGCGCAAAGGTGGCTGTTACGCTGCCCAGGATAGACATCCAGTAGCCGTAGCCGGCATTGTGGACGGCAGTATAGCCGCAGTAGGTGGCAGAGTTGATGCCGATAGGGCCCGGCGTCATCTGACTTATGGCCACGATGTCGGTAAACTCGCCCGTGGTGAGCCATCCGTGATTGTGCACCACCTCGCCCTGAATGAGCGAGAGCATGCCGTAGCCGCCGCCGAAGCCGAACAGACCTATCTGAAAGAACGTTATGAACAAATACAGGTAAATCATAAGAATATGCTCTTTATTTGGTTCGTCATTTTTTTAGATTAATGTCACTCCGTAGGCTTTATATACTTGCCGTAGACATAGCCGCCGATGCCGGCAATGAGGATAACAAGTATGGGCGAGACGCCGAGCAGCCATATAGCCAGCGCACCGGCAATGGGTATCCAGCAGTTAGTAAGAGTGATCTTGGCACTCTGTCCCAGCTTGAACGTAGGCACGGCTATGAGAGCCACAACAGCCGGACGTATGCCGCGGAAGATGGCCGCAACCACCTTGTTGTCCTCAAACTGATGGAAGAACATGGCTATGGCCAGAATGATAAGAAACGAGGGCAAGGCTGTGCCCAGACTGGTACACACGGCGCCCTTCACCTTCTTCATCTTGTAGCCTATAAACACGCTCACGTTGATGGCGAGCACGCCCGGACAGCTCTGGGCTATGGCTATGATGTCGAGAAAGTCTTCCTTGCTCACCCACTTCTTCTTGTCGACCACCTCCGACTCTATTATCGGAATCATGGCATAGCCGCCTCCCAGGGTGAACAGGCCTATCTTGAAAAAAGTCTTGAAGCTCTCTAAATAAAAGTTGCTCATCCTTGTTTTAGTTGTTTAAAAACGAAAAGTAAAAAGACACGCGCTCCGCCTTGTCCGGCCTTTGCCGCACCGCCTTGCAGTAAAGGCGCCACGGGCTGTGCTGACGGCCGTCATGACAGGGCTCTTGTCTTTTTACTTTTCAGCTTGCTTGTTTATTATTTGTTCTCTTCAATCCACTTGCGCGCATTGACAAAGGCCTCAATCCACGGCGTAACGTCGTCGTTGCGGCGGTCGGCCGGATACCATGCGTTCTGCCACGGGAAGATGGCGCGCTCAAGGTGAGGCATCATTGCCAGATGGCGTCCGTCGGCTGAGCAGATACCTGCAACGGCATAGTCAGAGCCGTTGGGGTTGCCCGGATATTCGGCGTAGTTGTATTTTGCAACAACGTTATATTTGTCTTCGCCTTCGGGCAGATAGAACTTGCCTTCTCCGTGAGCCACCCATATGCCCAGCTTGTTGCCGCTCAGCGAGCCGAACATTACGCTGTTGTTCTGCTGGATGTCAAGGCTGAGGAAGCTGCTCTCAAACTTGTGTGAGTTGTTGTGCAGCATCTTGGCCTTCTTCTCGTGCTCAGGATTGATGAGGTTGAGCTCAACCATCAGCTGGCAGCCGTTGCAGATGCCGAGCGACAGGGTGTCCTTGCGGGCATAGAACTTGTCGAGAGCCTCCTTAGCCTTCGGGTTGAAGAGGAACGCTCCTGCCCATCCCTTGGCAGAGCCCAACACGTCAGAGTTAGAGAAACCGCCGCAGAACACAATCATGTTGATGTCCTCGAGAGTCTCGCGGCCGCTGATAAGGTCGGTCATCATCACGTCCTTAACGTCGAAGCCTGCAAGATAGAGCGAGTAAGCCATCTCGCGCTCGCCGTTGGTTCCCTTCTCACGTATGATGGCAGCCTTGATGCCTGTGCGCTCACGGCGGTCGGCTGAAATGCCATACTGCTCGAGCTTGCCTGTGAACGAGTCGTTGAACTTCATCTCCAGCGGCTGTTTCTTATAGTTATCATGGCGTGCGTCGGCACATCCGTTCATGCTCTGGTCGCGGTCGAGCAGATATGAAGTCTTGTACCATACGTCGCGCAGAGCGTCGATGTCAAATTCGTGGTTGAACGCACCCTTGGTAACCTTCAGCGTGCGTGTGCCTACAGCCGGCTTGCCTATCATGGCGTAGCTTATGCTGTTGTTGTCCATTATGGTCTTGAACTCTTCAGCATCCTTGTCGGCAATCTGAACGATAACGCCGGGGTTCTCTGCCATAAGAATCTTAACCATGTCGTCGCCGCCAATCTCCTTCAGGTCGATATCCATGCCGCCCTTTGTGTTGGCGAAGCACATCTCGAGAAGAGTGGTTATCATACCGCCGGCGCTGATGTCGTGACCTGCCATTACGAGGTCTTTCTTGATAAGCTCCTGAACGGTGTTGAACGCATCGCGGAAGTATTCGGGATTCTTCACGGTAGGAACGTCGTCGCCTACCTTGCCGAGGCTCTGTGCAAAGGCACTTCCGCCCAGGCGCTGCTCATCGAACGAGAAGTCGATGTGATAGATGCTTGAGTTTGCATCGTTGACAACAACGGGAGAAACCACCTTGCGTATGTCGGCAACCTCACCGCCGCTGCTGACGATAACTGTTCCCGGGCTGATAATCTTTGTTCCGTCGGGATACTGCTGACTCATTGAGAGAGAGTCTTTACCCGTAGGAACGTTCACCTTGATGTCGCAGCAGAAGTCTGACAGAGCCTTGACTGCGCTGTAAAGACGTGCATCCTCGCCTTCCTGTGAGCGGCAGGGCCACATCCAGTTGGCAGAGAGGCTTACGCTGTCGAGACCGTCCTCGAGCGGAGCCCATACTATGTTGGTGAGCGACTCGGCCACTGACAGCACGCTGCCTGCCTCGGGCGAAGCCAGACCTGCCTGAGGAGCGTGTCCGAGGGCTGTGGCTATACCCTTGCGTCCGCGATAGTCGAGAGCAACGACGCCGCAGTCAGACAGAGGCAACTGTATTTCGCCCTGGCACTGCTGGCGCGCAATCTTACCTGTAACGCTGCGGTCAACCTTATTTGTGAGCCAGTCTTTGCAGGCAACGGCCTCAAGCTGCAGCACGCGGCTGAGATATTCGTCGAGCTTGTCCTGGCTGTAAGTTACGTCTTCATAGTGGCGCTCTACAGTCTTGTCCACCATATATGTCTTTGGTGAATGACCGAACATCTGAGCAACGTCGAGGTCGAAAGGCTTAACGCCGTCGCCCTGAACGAACGAGAAGTGAGCGTCGCCTGTGGTCTCGCCTACCACATACAGCGGAGCACGCTCGCGCTCAGCAATCTTGCGCACATGTTCAATATGTTTTTCGTCAATGAGCAGACCCATGCGCTCCTGACTTTCGTTTGCTATAATCTCCTTGCTCGACAGTGTCTTGTCGCCGATAGGCAGCTTGGTCATGTCTATCTGACCTCCGCACTCCTCAACGAGCTCCGACAGACAGTTGACGTGTCCTGCCGAACCGTGGTCGTGGATGCTGACAACCGGGTTTACATCTTCCTCGCACAAGGCACGTACAAGGTTGTAAGCACGCTTCTGCATCTCGGGGTTGGCACGCTGAACGGCGTTAAGCTCAATGCCGTTGCTGTAGCGGCCTGTGTCAACAGAAGAAACGCTTCCGCCGCCGAGACCGATGCGATAGTTGTCGCCACCTACAACGACAACCTTGTTGCCCTTCTGCGGCTCCTTCTTCAGGCAGTCGCGCTTTGTGCCGTAGCCTACGCCGCCGGCAAGCATGATAACCTTGTCGTAAGCATATTTCTCGTCGCCTTCCTTATGCTCGAACGTAAGCACAGAACCTGTGATGAGCGGCTGACCGAACTTGTTGCCGAAGTCTGACGCACCGTTAGAAGCCTTGATAAGAATCTGCTCAGGTGTCTGATACAGCCATTTGCGCACGGGCAGGATGTCCTCCCAGTCGCGTCCGCCGTTGATGCGCGGATAAGAAGTCATGTAAACGGCTGTTCCGGCGATAGGCCATGAACCTACGCCACCGCCCATACGGTCGCGGATCTCACCGCCTGTACCTGTAGCGGCACCGTTAAACGGCTCAACGGTTGTGGGGAAGTTGTGTGTCTCGGCCTTCAGAGAGATAACGCTCTCGATGTCCTTAACACGGAAATAGTCAGACGTCGACTGATCTTCCGGGGCAAACTGCTCGATGACAGGGCCCTGAGAGAAAGCCACGTTATCCTTGTATGCACTCAGAATCTTGTGAGGATTCTCCTTTGTCGTCTTCTTGATCATGTTGAAGAGCGACGACTCCATCTCCTTGCCGTCGATGATGAACACACCGCCGAAAATCTTGTGGCGGCAGTGCTCAGAGTTGATCTGTGCGAAACCGAAAATCTCTGAGTCGGTCAGCGGGCGGCCGAGCTCTTTCTCAATCTTGTGCAGATACTCAATTTCTTCAGGCGACAGCGCCAGACCTTCCTGCTCGTTGTATTCCTCAAGGTTGTCAACGTGCTTGATAGGCTCCGGCTTGTGGTCAACAGTGAAGATGCTCTGGTCGAGTCCGTCGTACATGCGCTGCAGCATTGGGTCGTGGTCGGCATCCTTGCTGCTTACGGGGAAGTATTCCTCTATACGCGAAATGCCGTTCAGATTCATGTTTTGTGTAATCTCAACGGCATTTGTGCTCCAGGGGGTAATCATCTCGCGGCGCGGGCCTACGAAATATCCGCTGAGGCAGTTGTCTTCTACGAGTGTGGCGTCGCCATAAAGCCAGCACAGTTCCTTTATTTCCTCGTTATTGAGCTGATGGTCAGCTTCGGTAGCAATAACGCTTTGTGATGGAGTTCTGAAAAAAAGAATCATATTTACGGTATATAATTGTTTGTTCTTGAAAGATATTCAGCTGCTCTCCTTGGTCGTCCGGCATAAAATATTTCGAGATGCAGCTTTTCTTGTGCAAAGAAAATGCAAATCGAGAGCAGAATCGTCAAGCTCGCTTGAACGTTATGCCGAGATGCAGCTTTTCTTCTGCAAAGACAATGCAAATCGAGAGCAGAATCGCCAAGCTTGCTTGAGCGGTATGCCGAGATGCAGCTTTTCTTGTGCAAAGATAATGCAAATCGGGGGCAAGACAAAATAAATTCATTGATTTTTAATGGTTTTGGCTGTTTAATCATAACGCCGGCATGCCTTTCATACTATTGTTGCCGGCAACTGCTTTGCACGCATCGGCTGGGCACCGGCTAAATGTAAGCTTCTTTCAGACGCAAAGCAACGCCCGGCGATAAGTTATAAAGTGTTAACAATTTGTTGAAATTGCAATGCGAACGGTTTAAATTCATATATTTGCAGACAAATATGAACGACCGTTCGGTTTTGTTTGCCGCATATGGTCAACACGGTAAAAACACTTTAGAGAAAGACAAAGAATATTTATTGTTTAATTAAAAAAATTGAGTTATTATGAAAAACTTACAGAGAGTGCTTATGCTGGCCCTCGCAGCCATAATGATTACGGCGTGCAGCAAGTCGGGGCTGAAAGATCTGACAGGGGTGAAAATGGACACGGAGAGTGCTGTTGAGAAAGCCAAGTCGATAGCAGCCGACAACATCAAGTCCGACCAGTGGAAGATAATCAGCGTGTCGTGGACCGAAGGCATGGGGCGCGACGAACTTTCTAACAACGTTTCTATTTTTACCTATGAGATGGTTGACAAAGACGGACGCGTGTGGAACCAGTCATTCATGTCTGACCTGGGCTGGAAGGCAACAGAGCTTACTGACGCAGGATGGGAGAAATGGCACAAAAATCTCAACGCCAAAGACGTGCCTGCCATAGACATGGCCAACCTTAACCCTGCCGAGGTGATGAAGGACATTGAGGCTGCAAAGGCACTGATACCGGCCGAATTTGAGTTTAAGTCGATGGACAGCTACACGATGAACACATACGACGACCCGAAAGTTTCAATAAAACTCAACGTCATCGAGAAAGGTAAGGAGACCGTAAGCAATGCGGGACAGACCTCAACAGTGTTCTATGAACTCGACTTCAGAAAGAACGCCAAAGGAAAGATGGAGCTTGTAAAACCATAACAACACATACAGCCTTGCGGAAACTTGACAAAGAAGATGCCGCAAGGCTGTATTTTTCCGGCAGACCGCAATATAGAAAATTATACCTCACAAAAACAAAGCCCATAAATTGTTCCGGCACAATAAAGACATCTGCTGCAGGCACAGCTTCTGATTACTGATTTGCCTTTTGCAAATCTATCTGCAAACCAATTTATTGCCGCATCTTGTCCGGTTGCACATAGTCCGGATAAACACGAAATATTATCGGTATGGTGTATCTTACGTCAATGCATTTGCCGTTCCGCTTACCGGGATTCCAGCGCGGCATACCTTTCACCACGTCAACGGCTACGCTGTCGAAAGCATCGTTAAGTTTCTTAACGACCTTAACATCGGCTATGCTGCCGTCTTTCCTGACTGTAAACGAAACTACGCAACGGCCTGCCGACCGGGAGTCGACCGTCAGGTTGCGCTTAACCATAATAGAGTCTACCGACGACCTGACATAATCTGCCATGGCATTAACGCCTCCCTTAAACTGGGGCATCACTTCGTTTATCGCGCCAAACAATTGCCGGTCGTCTTTATCGGCAGACAAGCGCGGCTCTGCCTTGCCGCTGTTGTGCATAACCTTGATTGTGTCAACATTTTCCGCAGCCGGATTACGGCTTGACATTTCCGCCGGCTGACAACCTGAGTGGCATGAGCCGCAGCCTTGCCCTGCTCCGCCGCTGCTCTGTGCCGACGCCGTAAGCAGTCCGGCTGAAAGTCCTGCGAGCACCACTGCCCTGCCTGCGGCACGGCGCATGTCGAGCTGACGCCATAGAGCAGTCGCCTCGGCCTCGCATCGCGGACAAGTGCCGCTGCAGTCGCCTTCATAACGGCATTCAGCTGCAACATATTCTATACCGTTCGCCTCGGCTATACGGCGGCGTATGTCTTTCAGTATTCCGCAAATTTCCTTTCCCCGTGTCATGGTATTTCATAATTAAATTTGTCAAAATGTTCAAAGCCCATATCCCTTAACCTGGCTTCTGAACTTGCGCGGTCGGCATCGGTGTTATATCCGGGTATGAGCGGAAGCCGTATCACGCACCGCCCTGCCCTGCCGCCACCGGCTATAAGCGAGAGATTATCTATTACCTGCGCATTGTCGTGCCCCGTGTAGCGGCGGTAGATGTCGGCATCAAGGTCTTTCACGTCGATAAACCATGTGTCTACAACATCGGCTATGGCCTCAACATTGGCGGCTGCCACATTGAGCGAAGTCTCAACATTGATTTTCCACTGCGGTCCGCAAAGTTCTCTGAACCTTACTATAAAATCAGAATAAAGCAGCGGTTCGCCTCCGCCGAAAGTTATTCCGCCGCCTGTGGCGAGGAAATAAAGCTCGTCTGCCCTGACTTCTTCATACAGCGTTTCGGGCGAATGCCACAAACACGGACTATCGTCTGCGCGGCACTGCGGATTGAGACAATAGCGACAACCGAGCCGGCAGTCATGAAAGGCGGCAAGCGTGGTAACGCCGTTGCCGTCGGTCGCCATCCTGTGGCGCGACACACCGATAAACGGAACAAACTGCTCTTCGCTCATAACTTCACTTTTTTGTCTTAGTCAAACGCCTGCACGCACTTCTCACCATAAATTCATCCTGCCGTATATGTGCCATAACGTATGACACACACCAAGGATGACCGTTATGCAAATATAATGATTTTGAAACAAACACGGCCACAAATCTGTCATAAATAATATTTACGCCTACGCATCAGCATACGGCTGCAAGCAACAAGAAGCTGCACCCAAAGCAAAGGAGCTAAAGGCACGGCAAAAGGAAAACTATTTACATTATCCGTGTACAGAGTTTTCTGTGAAATAGAAAATTGCAGTATAATTTATGTTAAGAAAGAATGAATAGACCGCAGAATAATTAACTTTGGTTTACATTTACCACATCCCAATCATCTAAAATCATCGTTTTCGTGGCACAAAACAGCACTTTTCCGCCTTAAAACCCACCACTTTCAAGAGACAAACCTATGGTTAACCGACCGTAAGTGGCCGAGTTATGTTTTTTAACATTTGCACATTCATTCACAAAAGCACGTATTTCACAACATATCAACAACTTAACAAAAACATTCATTTTTGAGCATTTTTCGCATGAAAAGCCGGAAATGAGATGAGGACGGCAAGTCTGAGAGCGTCAAAACAAAAAAGTTTTCTGTCGCAACCGTGCCGTCATGATAAAATTTCCGAACATTAATCAGTTCGATTAATGAGATGCGGCAGCAAGCAAGACACAATAGCTTTGTTGCTACATACCGAATTGCAGAGAAACAGCAAGACTAATGTTTTGCCGGATATGCTATCCGGCTGTATCGAATATAAGGATCTGCGATCCGAAAAACATACCTATAAATTAGCAATAGGAAGCAAGCGGATTGAAAATCCTTATATTATATTCCGGCAGATTGCAAATCAGCCGGCACATTAGCTTTGTTGCTACATACCAAGCGGCACGGGACAAAGATATTGATACTTTCAGCTGTCCTATTGTTTTTAAACTGCCGCCTTGCCGATGATATGTCCTGACATAGCCCACAATACCAACAAAAAACAAGCGAAATAACCTATTTAGGTTAAAAGAATAAAAAAACAATGCTGTGCCTTGATTTTTCACAGGCAGAAGAGTAACTTTGCGACATAACATAAAAACACAAGAATATGAAAACAATTTTTAAGGATTGAACATCAGATAAAATATCTGCACGGCATACATAAGCAATAAACTAATAACATTATATAACCACAAAATTTTTAAATAAGCCATGGAAAACGTATGGAAGATCGGTTCGCGCTGGAGCGACGACGGTGGGCGAGACTCAAGCATAATTTCGATATTCAGAAGGAGCAATGTTGTTTTCTTAGGACATAGAGACTATATAGAGCGTTTTAAGAATGAAGTAAAGAAGGGCGACTATTTCGCTATTGCCGATGGTCTGTTTGTTCAATCGGTGGCTAAGGCTACATCAGACCCGATACAATTAAATGAACTGATAAAGCAAAATGCCATTAAAGTTAAGAAGGGTGAACCGTTCGACCTGGAAGACGACTGGGGATATGGAGTTAAGGTAAAGATAGTGGACTTACCTAAAGACCAAATGTTCGATTATAAAAGAGGTTGTTTCTTTAAAGCAAACTCTATAGCTGAAAAAGTGAAAAAACTATTTAACGAAAAATTGGAACACAGAATGGACATAACGGCAAAGACGTGCAGGATTAAAGACAAGCAAGGAGAATGTAACGGCAAAGAATCTATTATTAACGGCCGTACAAGATACGTGATACCCGTTTATCAAAGAGAATATTCGTGGGGATACAAGCAGATAACAAGGTTTGTCGACGACATATTCAAAGGCTTCTGGGGCGTGGACAGAAAGATAATAAAAGAGCCTTTATTTATTGGAACCATGCAGCTTTCGTATGAAAAATATATCAATGAAAACGAATGTGAACAAGACGTCATTGACGGGCAGCAAAGACTCAGTACGATTATATGCATGCTGAAATATCTGAAACTGAAATATCCGTCGGCAGAAGCGTTAAAGCAGACAGGAAGCCTTGACTGGATAGAGACACGAGTAAACAACGGCAAGGAGGAAGAATATCTTAACGCCATGCTGTCGTTGGATTGCCTAAACAATACTAACCTTGACACAGAGCAGAACAACTATATCAAAAGCATTGCCGTCATAGACGAATGTTTTAAAGAAATGACTACGGACAATGAAGGAAATCAGCTTGCAGAATTCTCTGAGAATATAGATTCGTTTGTTGAATATATCTTAAACGACATATTGTTTGTGGTTATCGAAACCGTGGCAGGATTATCCAAGACCATTCAGATATTCAACACAATTAACACAGCCGGTCTTGACCTTAACGGTGATGACTTGTTTAAGGTGCGCCTGTATGAATATCTGCACGACATAAAAAACCTTGGTGAAGAAACTTTTAATGAGATTGGCGAAATATACAAGAATGTGAAAATCAGAAACGACAAATGGAGAAAAACACATAACTGGGATTTGATTGACATCAGACTGGTGCGGTCGATTTATAAAGAATACATCATCTCGAAATACAAACTGCCGACAAGCCTTTACGCTAAAGCCACCGACACATTCTTTGACGAACTGTTTGACGTCTTGCTCAACGTACAAGGACATAACGACATGGCAGGAGTTGAACGTGTGGAGCTGTCTTTGGAAGATTTATGGAATATTATAGAGGTTGCATGTCTTTGGAGGGGAAGCGACTTTAGAAATAACGACGAATTTATTTCTTACACATTGACAGAACGCTCACGCTACAACCGCTACTTAAGCATTGCATACCTGATATTGCTTTCAAATAAGGATAAGCAAAAAGAAGAAAGACTTGATGAAGTTTACGGCGTATTACGCCTGCTATGCAGAATGTTCTTCTGCTGGAGCATAATGTATGCCCGGCAAGTAAACGAGATGCATTCATTTATGCGTAACATCTATAATAAAACGGCGGAATTCCAAAACAATAAAGAAGATGTATGTTCATCACTGACTGAAAAGATAAAGGAAAATGACAACAGGATGTTTAGAACTAACTGCATAGGCCAGCCTATAGCGGACAACAGGGTTTGGAAAGACCTGATTTGCCTGTTAAGCGATTATATAGATGAATCAGAAGTTGGAACAACGCTTGAAGAACTGAAAGACAAATTTGAATGGGGCTATTATGACATTGAGCACATCCATGCCAACTGCAATGAGAAAGAGGGAACCGATATTGACGGGGATTTACAAAACAGCATCGGCAACCTGATGCTGCTCGAATATGACATAAACAGATCTATAGGCAATCTGACTTTTAAGGAAAAGAAAGAACGCGGCAACAACAAGCTATGCTATAAGGACAGCCGCTTTGCCGTGGTGAAGAAAATAATGAAAAAAGAGAATTGGGGCAAAGAAGAAATAGAGGAACGCAGAAAAGAGGAAATAGAGAAAATATCGCGCTTCATATTCGAATGATATGAAAATATAATCAGACATAACGGAATTTTGCGTATTCCTTCTCATTTAATGTTCTGTCGGATATGCACGTGTTGTTGAGCGCAGCGAAAAATTCGACAGCATCGAGAAACAACAAGACTAATGTTCTGCCGGATATGCTATCCGGCAGCAAAAAATATAAGGATCTTTGATCCGAAACTCATACCTATGCAATAAGGAAGAGGAAGCAAGCGGATTGAAAAATCCTTATACTATATTCCGGCAAATTGCAAATCAGCCGGCACAATAGCATTATACCCAATTACAGCCTTAACACAGAAAAACAAATAAAAGAATAAAAAAGACAAGCCTGTGCCATGATTTGTCACAGGCTAAATTGTAACTTTGCAGCGTAACCTAAAAAAACAATAAATATATGGCAGCAAATATATTTGGACGATATGTATGGCTGATAGACATCCTGCGCAGGTATAAGCGCCTGACATTTAAGGAAATATGTTCGTTGTGGCAGAAAAGCGGACTAAGCTATGGCGAGGAACTGCCACTGAGGACATTCCATCGCCACCAGGATGCAATAAAGGACATCTTTGACGTGTATATAGAATGCGACAAGAAGGACGGATACAGATATTATATTGACGAGCCTGAAAGGCTTGAAAGCAACAACCTGTACAACTGGCTCATAAGTTCTTACTCTACGCTCAACCAGATAAAGGCCGACAGCAAGCTGGAGAACAGAATTATATTTGAGAACATACCGTCGGGACAGACATGGCTGACACATATCGCAGAAGCCATGCGCAACAACAGGGTGCTGAGCATAACATATCACGGATTCGGCAAGTCGGAATCAACGACATTCGACATAGAGCCTTACTGCCTTAAAGTGGCTCACCGCCGCTGGTATGTGCTGGCGCGAAGTCCCTATTATTCTGAAAGGAACAAGGAGAAAGGCATTAAGCCATACGATGTATTCCGGATATATGCCCTCGACAGGATAATGGATATAAAGGACACAGACAAGACGTTCACAATGAACAAAGACTTCGACGCGGCGAAATACTTTGAAGGCTGCTGCGGAGTGATTACGTCTGATGAGCCTTTACAAAGGATTGTGGTGCGTGCATACGACAACTTCGTAGATTATCTGCGTACGCTGCCGCTGCATGAGTCGCAGCGCGAACTCAGCAGCGACGAAGAGTCTACGCTGTTTGAATATCACCTCAAGCCTACGTTCGACTTCTATCAGCTGATACTTGCGCAGGCAAACCAGCTGGAGATAATAGAACCTGAAGCGGTGAGAGAGGAGATGCGCGGCCTTGCCCTGCACATACTGAAATTTTACGACAAGCCTTAACAGCCTAAAATCTATGCGCGGCAGGAAAGGGACGTCTATAATATAGCATGAAAATGAGACGGAATATCCCGACTTACCGCAGACATGTCATATAGTTTCGGCAGGATTGCAGCCTTATATCAAACAGACGGCAAGACTATGACAGGAAACTATAATTTAAATTTTCAGATGCCGGAACTTTAACTCAAGACCGAGTAGCAACCTACACAATAAACATTAAATATAAAAAATCAACAAAAGAAACGGGGCGCCGGCAAGGCGTCCCGTCATTCACGTTATTAGAAAGAGTCCATTCAGATATTTGACCGGTTTTGTATCATTCCCATACAATAGGCACGTTCTTCAGCTGAATATACTCGTTGATGGACGACGAGTTTCGGCCTCCGCCAAGATTCCACGGACCTTTAACAAGTACAAACGACGTAACCGTGGAAGGTACCTCACAGATAGTGGCAAACTTCAGTTTTACAGCCACATCGGGATTAAGGTTCTTCTTGTCGTCATAGTCGCAGCCAGCACCATACTCGTTGCCGTCGGCATCATAAGCCTTTGTAAGACCGGCTCCGCCGATAAGCGCATTCTGTATACTCAGGCTTACAGCCTTTACCTTAACATAAATGTCAACGCGGTTGGAGCCCTTGCTGCCCTTGGCCTCAACAAACTCCAGCGTGAAATACTTTGATCCGGGATTGCCCACCAACACACCCGAGGCTGACGGAAGATAGCTTACAGAAGGAGCATTCTGAGCTGTCGTGGTAGTGGAGGCTGTGCCGGTAGTAGTGGTTCCGGTAACTTCCTGCACGACGCCCTTAGCGGCTTCTTTCAGTTTCTTGAAAAACTGCGCATCGGCCTGCTGAGGTATTGCAAAGAGAGCTATTGCAGCAATGCAAACTGTTCTGATAATCTTTTTCATAACCAAAAAAATTTTTAATATTAAACAATCATTTCTATAAAATGCACTTAAGCTCGTAACTTCTAACTTTCGCCGTTCCTGCGTTCGGCAATCTTCCGGTTGGCACTGTCGCGTGCCGCCGAATTATGGTGCAGATGTCCGTCGTCATCACGAAACACCGGTCCGGGAGACTTATGGTTGGCAAACTCGTCAACCATCGAGCTGCCCTTGCCCATTCCGTTTGTAAGTATAAAGAATATCGCGCCACAGGCAGCCACGGTTATAAGCACCTGGAAGAACAGCGCAATAAGGGCTACAAGGAACACAAACACAGCAAGGCAGACGGCAACGACACAGACTGCCGAGAACACGGTGAAGACAACGCCGTGCTTTATACCGACAGACATTATGTTGCGCACAAGCGACCATGCAAGTCCGGCTATGACGAGAATCCAGAAGGCTGTGGTGCCGATGCTGTTCTTCGTATCATCGGAAGCGCCGAAGATGTCTGCTCCGACAGATAGCACAAACACTACGGGAAACGTAAGCACAAAACAGATGAAAAGCAGTTTCATCGAGAGCGACTTGCCCATCATTTCCTCAAGTACGCCCTTAAACATGAATATCTGTCCTATCTGAAGCACCACAAACACTGCAAAGGGTATAATGCGGAACAGCTTTGACCAGAATCCGTACTCCTTTGACAGGCACCACCACATACAGTTGTTGCCCACTATGGCATAAATAAGAACCTCGAGGATAGTGGCGGCAAGCATGCAGCCGGCAGCCGTGAGTATAGGCAGGTTGCTTTTACTGCCGTTTCGCCCCTGAAACAACAGGGCTACGAAGCCGCCCAATACCAGCAGGAAGACAAGCCAGTAAGGCAGAGTTGACGTTAACAGAATTTCTTTCATGGCATATAGATTATATTTAACTTATTACAGCGTGCAGGCACATCTGATGTCGTTTGCAACATTTACATAGACGAATGTATATTGTTTTTAATATTTTTTGCAAATATAACTACAAACATATATTTACACAATAACGGAAATCCGTGATTTTATGCACATAAAACCGTTATTCCGTCAACACTTAGCCAAGAATCAATGAGAAAACAATATCAAGATATCAAGGAATGGCATAGTATGGCTTAAACCCCAATCGGCAATTAGACCCCATATTACTTTATCAATATTTTGCATTGATGCTTTAAGCCTGTCTTATTGTTTCTATTGGCGTCTGTTTTTTCTTGACATAGCCCACTATGCCTGCGAAAAATCTAACGAAAACCCGCTAAATATAAAGAAAAATCCCGACCGAATCCTTATGGCTGATTTGGGTTAAAAAACAAAAAACCTGCGCCAATCGAACAGAAACGGCATGGCGCAGGTTAAACGACAAGCATCTTCATGCTTGCAGCCCCTATAAAACTAACATCGGAATCAGACCGCTGTTAAACTGTTATGGGCTTATGAAAAAACTAAGACATTTTCGGTCTTTTTCTCCAAACAGCCGTTATGTTTCAACGGCCAGGAGAGTTATCGCCGCACCGCCTACAGCAGATTTGCCCGCTGAAGGCAGCCGGCTATATTGTTTAGAACTCGAGCACGAGCACCTGACGCGGAGTGAGCTTCAGGTCTTTATCAAGAGCCACGCTGCTGCCGGTCAGCACGTCGCGTGCCCGCTTTGTCTGTCCGATAACCTCGGCATAGCGCTTAACAGAGAGAGCGGCATCCTTGCGTGTGCCGTTGATAACGGTCATTACGGTCTTGCCGTTATACTGACGTGCAATGACATATACGCCCTTGTAAGGTATAAACTGCTTCTGGCTGCCCTTGATTATCACGTCGTTGCCCTGACGCCAGTGGAGCAGATTGCTCAGCCATGTGAACATTGCGTTCTCGGCCTTTGTGCGTCCTTCAGCAGCAAAGGCATTGCGCTCGTCGCCCTTGAAACCGCCGGGGAAGTCCTTGCGCACGTTGCCGTCGGTAACTTCCTTTGTGCCGTTCATCAGGATTTCAGTGCCATAATAGAGCTGCGGTATGCGGTTTACGGTGAGCAGCAGTGCAAGAGCCTGCTTCAGTGCCGTTGTGTCCTTGCCGTTGCCGAGGAAGCGGTCGGTGTCGTGATTCTCAATGAAAGCCATGACGCTCGACGGGTTAGGATAAAGATAGTCGTAAACCAGACTGTTGTATATGCGGTTGTATCCGTTCCACCAGTCGTCTGTGTTCTCCTTCTTCGCCATGTTTATCTTGTCGTAGAAGCTGAAGTCCATCACCGTCTTCAGATAGCTGTTCTTCTTGGCTATCTTAGAGTCTTTCTGCCATGCGGCTGTATATGCCGGCTCGGTTACCCATGTCTCGCCTACAACGTTGAAGTTAGGATATTCCTCGTCGAGAGTCTTCATCCAGAGGGCCATGGCGTCGGCATCAGCATAAGGATAAGTGTCCATGCGTATGCCGTCGATACCAACGGTCTCTATCCACCACTCGCTGTTCTGGATAAGATATTTAATGACATGAGGATTCTTCTGGTTAAGGTCGGGCATAGACGGAACAAACCATCCGTCAACAGTCTCGTGCAGGTCGATGTCGCTTACGTATGGATCAACCACCGGAGTAAGCTTATAGCTTGTCTGCAGATAGAGGTCGTTAACCTTGCCGCTGCCGTCAACATAGCCTGTGGTTACGTCTCTTCCGGTCTTCTCTCCGGCAGAAAGCCATTCGGGAGTGTTGAGCCAGTCTTTCGAAGGCATGTCCTTTATCCATGGATGCTCATAGCCGCAATGGTTGAAAATCATGTCCATAACCACCTTCAACCCCTTCTTATGAGCCTCGTCGATGAGCTTGCGATACTCCTCGTTGGTGCCGAAGCGGGGATCAACTTTGTAATAGTCGGTTGTGGCATAGCCGTGATAAGAGCTGTTGACGCCGTTGTCGGGTGAGTCGTTCTCAAGAACGGGAGTAAACCACAAAGCCGTAACGCCCAGCTCCTTGAAGTAGTCGAGGTGCTGACGTATGCCCTCGAGGTCGCCGCCGTGGCGCAGGCTCGGCTGCGAGCGGTCTATCTTGTAGCTGTACTTTGTCTTCACGGCGTTGTTCTTCTGGCTGCCGTCGGCAAAGCGGTCGGGCATGAGCATGTAGAGCACGTCGGCGTTGGTGAAGCCCATGCGCTTGTCTCCGCTCATCTCGCGTGCCTTAAGCAGATACTTAACTTTCTTTGTCGAGCCGTTGTTCTTGAAGTTGAGCGTCATTGTTCCAGGCTGCGCTCCGTCAAGATTAAGGTAGACCAAGAGATAATTAGGACTGTCGAGGCGCACCAGGCTGTCCACCTTTACGCCGGGATAATCCGTTGTAACGTCTGCTGTCTTGATGCCTTCGCCGTAGACCATCAGCTGCAGTGACGTGTTCTTCATTCCCACAAACCAGTCTGTAGGTTCAATGCGGTCTATCTTTACCGCTGCTTTCATTGTCATAATGCTGAGCAATAAGCTTAAAGATAAAACTAATCTGTTCATGATTATTTGGTTATTTGTTTATGTTATTATTTTCAGTCGGGTGATGTCTTACATTCATCTACGCGGCATGTCAGTCGTGAATGATGAGTGCCGACTGCGCCGGAACGTTCACTTCGCTGCCGCTGACAATGCCGAGTCCGCTCTCGTTGATAACGCCGTCGCGGCAGACAACGGTGTAGCTGCCTTCAGGAACGGCTACGGTGCGTGCCTCCTTGGCAGAGTTGAGCACCACGATGATGTTCTTCCATGCGTCGCCTCCGGCATTGTCTTTCAGACGGAAGGCCACGAGATTGTCCTGCACTGGCAGAAACTCAAGATGACGGCGCACCTTGTCGGCCGTGCCGAGGCGGAATGCCGGATGATTCTTGCGCAGCGAGATGAGCTTGCTGTAATAGTCCATCACCTGCGGATACTTCTCAAGGTTTGTCCAGTCGATGCGGTTGATGCTGTCGGGCGAGTTAAAGCTGTTGTGCACGCCCTTCTTGTCGCGCAGCATCTCCTCGCCGCTCAGGATGAACGGCATGCCCTGCGATGTCATAACGGCAGTCTGTGCAAGCAGGTCGAGACGTATAAGTTCGTCCATGCCTATGCCCGGAATGCTTGTGCGCAGACGGTCAACGAGGCACATGTCGTCGTGGCAGCTCACGTAGCTGAGCATCTGCACAGGCTCTGCAGCCCATGCTTCCTTGCTGTAGTTTACCTTTGTCATGTCTACCTGCGGATGGCTTATGGCTCCGGCTATGCCGAACTTTATGCTCTCCTCGTTGCCGGGAACGGCTGCCAGGAATGCACCCTTGTGGTCATCGTTGAACGGACCGCGCAGAGCGTCGCGCAGCTCGTCGCCAAAGGCTGATATGCCGGGCATGCTGCTCATGTTGGCCTTCATGGCCAGCTTGTCCTGCGGATAGGCACACGGACCTGCCGACCAGCCTTCGCCGTATATAATTGTGGCAGGATATTCCTTATTGAGCGCTGCACGTATCTGGTTCATCGTCTCTATGTCATGAACGCCCATGAGGTCGAAGCGGAAACCGTCGATGTGATATTCCTTAACCCAATACAGCACCGACTCTATCATAAACTTGCGCATGGCAGGGCGTTCGCTTGCCGTCTCGTTGCCGCAGCCAGAGCCGTCAGACCAGCGTCCGTCGGCTGTCTTGCGGTAGAAGTAGCCGGGATAGGTGCGCTCAAAGTTGCTTCCCTCTATGTTGAATGTGTGGTTGTAGACCACGTCGAGTATAACGCGTATGCCTGCCTTATGCAGTGCCTGCACCATCTGCTTAAACTCCTTAATGCGTGTTGCGGGCGTATAGGGATCGGTCGAGTAAGAACCTTCGGGCACGTTGTAGTTCACAGGGTCGTAGCCCCAGTTATACTGAGGTTCATTGAGGCGTGTCTCGTCTACCGAAGCGTAGTCGAACGACGGCAATATGTGTACGGCATTTACGCCCAGTTTCTTCAGATGCTCTATAGCCTTAGGCTCTGTCAGCGCCAAAAACTTACCTTTATTTACAAGGCCCGACGAAGGGTCGACAGAGAAGTCGCGGTGGTGCATCTCATATACAATGAGGTCGGCCGGACTTACAACCGTGGTTATGCGGTCGGTGTCCCATCCTTCGGGATCAGTGGCAGACATGTCTATGATGGCTGCTCTCTGTCCGTTTACTCCCACTGCCTTGGCAAACACTCCGGCGCACTCTCCTGCCCCGGTGTCAAAGGTGTAGAACTTGCCTTTCAGGTCGCCTTTAAGCTCGGCAGAATATGTCTCGGCTGCCGTGCGCTTCATCTTAACGGTCTTCACCGGCTTGCCGCCCTGTCCGTCGTCGTATATGCGCAGCGTAACCTGCTTTGCATTGTCGGGAGCAAAGAGCTGAAAACGGGTAAGCCCCGGAGTATAACAAGCCTCGCTGAAGGTCTGTGCACCGGCCTTTGGTGCCAGCAAGAAGGACAAGATGCCCATAACAAGAATCTTTTTAAATTTCATACTGTGGTATGCTTTATTGTTTTCTGGTATTTTTTTGTCGTTCATATAAAATATTACTACAGCAGGTATAACATCCTGTATGTCAGGGTATTATAAAAGGCCACCTTTCAGGCTCCAAAAGGTGGCCTTTTACATGCAGAAAGACGGCCTTTTGCACCCTGAAAGGATGCCTTTTGGAAAACGTCAGGTTTTCTTTCCTCTCCGCATTTCTGTATTTTGTATTGTTATTGAGCGATGAGCGACACGGCAAAGCCTCCGCCGGGAGCTTCCTGCAGCTTGAGCACGTCGCCCTTCTTAACAATCTTGTGTGTTATCTCGTATGCCTTAGGATTCTTCTCATAGTGAGCGTCCTTGGCATCGGCGTATATCGTGCAGTCATACTTGCGGCCCTTGTCGAGGAAGTCGAGCTTAACGACAGCCTTATGTCCGTTTTCGTCACACTTACCTCCGACAAACCAGTTGTCTGTTCCCTTTGCCTTGCGTGCAACGGTGATATAGTCGCCCGGCTCAGCCTCTAGATATTTTGAGTCGTCCCAGTCTACGGCAACGTCGCGTATGAACTGGAAGGCATCATAATACTTCATGTAGTTCTCGGGCAGGTCGGCAGCCATCTGCAGCGGACTGTACATAACGAGATAAAGCGACAGCTGGCCTACGAGCGTGGTGTGAACAAACGAAGTGTTCTCGCTCCATGTGTTGAGCTGAGTTTCAAGAATACCCGGAGTGTAGTCCATCGGACCTCCCTGAAGGCGTGTGAACGGCAGCACGACAGTGTGATCGGGACGGCTTCCGCCGAACGCCTCATACTCTGTTCCGCGTGCGCTCTCGTTGCCCACGAGGTTAGGATATGTGCGGCAAAGACCTGTCGGGCGTGTTGCCTCGTGTGCGTTGACCATGATATGATGCTTTGCTGCCTCCTTTACGGCACGCAGATAGTGGTTGTTCATCAGCTGACCGTAGTGGTACTCGCCGCGCGGAATAATGTCGCCAACATAGCCGCTCTTCACGGCGTCGTAGCCATACTTGTTCATCAGCTCATATGCTTTCTCCATCCAGCGCTCATAGTTCCATGCCGACGAAGATGTCTCATGGTGCATCATCAGCTTGACACCCTTAGAGTGGGCATATTCGTTGAGCATCTTGATATCGAAGTCAGGATAAGGCGTGATGAAGTCGAAGACGTCGAGCTTTGAGTGTCCGAACCAGTCTTCCCATCCTTCGTTCCATCCTTCAACCAGCACCTCGTCGAGTCCGTTGTCGGCAGCGAAGTCGATGTATTTCTTCACATTCTCGTTGTTGGCAGAGTGTGTGCCGTTGGGCTTGCACTTGCTGTAGTCGGTAACACCGAGATGAACCGACGGAAGGTCGTTGGTGTAGCTCCATGTGCCACGGCCAACAATCATATCCCACCACACACCGCAGTATTTTATAGGACGTATCCAGCTTACGTCGTCGAGCGCACAAGGCTCGTTGAGGTTGAGAATGAGGTTGGAAGAGAGCATGTCGCGTGCGTCGTCGCTCACGATAACCGTGCGCCACGGCGTGTTGAACGGAGTCTGTATATAGCCCTTGTAGCCCTGGGCGTCGGGTGTGAGCCACGACTCAAACACCATGTTCTTGTCGTCAAGGTTAAGGTGCATTGTGGCATAGTTTACGCAGGCTGCCTCATGAATGTTGATGTAAAGTCCGTCGTCGGTCTTCATCTGCAGCGATGTCTGCACGCCTGTCGGCGAGAATGTGGTCTGCGATGAGTTTGGTGTTATGGCACTCTTCATCAGTCCGCGTATCTCCGAGAGCTTCGACTCCACGGTCTCATACTCCTGCGTGTCGTAGTCGCCCGGTATCCAGAAGGCCTTGTGGTCGCCGGCCATGGCAAACTGTGTGTGCTCTTCCTTTATAACGAAATAGTTGAGCTCTTCCTGCTGCGGAAACTCGTAGCGCAGACCCATTCCGTCGTCGTATACACGGAAACGGATAACGATGTTGCGCTTTGTTGCCGGCTGGTTGAGCGTAACGGCGAGCTCATTGTAGTGGTTGCGTATTGTGGCAGTCTCGCCCCACACCGGCTTCCATGTCTCGTCGAATGTTGAAGTGTCAGTCTTGGCAACTACGAAACCGTCCATCAGGCTGGTTTCCTCCATGCCCTTGCTGGCGTGCTTTGTCTTGGCCAGTTCAAGTCCCAGATAACTCGGCTTTACGACAGCCCGTTTTTTGTAGCTAACTTCATAAACAGGTCGCCCGTTGTCGAGCGAGAACTTCACCGACACATTGCCGTTGGGAGATTTTACGGTCTGCGCCATTGCCAGCATCGGCAGAAGCATCAATGCAAATAAAATCTTACGCATATTAGTTAAGTTAATATTGAATATAGGTTAGAAATTCATGTCTGGCATAAAAGACGGCAGGCCTGACTGCCTGGCCTGCACGTCTTCAGTGTATCATGATGAAAGAATTACATACGTCCGCTCTCTTTGATAAGGTCGGTTATGTTCTGGTTATAGTCGTGTGCCTCCATGAGGTCTTCAATGCACATATGCATCCTGTAACGCCAGTAGTGACGCGGATTGGAAGGTATGTTTATGCGCTCTGCATTGGCGTCGGCCAGGCGTATGCTCTCGTCTACAGCCAGCCAGTCCTGCACGGTCAGTATGCACAGCATGGACGGGCACAGCAGATGGCGTGATATGATGTCGCGTGCAAGCCATCCGGGCAGCGGATGAGGCGCAGCGCCATATTTCTGCAGCACGTTGTTATAGTAGTCTTGCGTGCGGCTCGCATCCTCGTCCCACCACTGGCGCAGAGTCGGCGTGTCGTGGCTTGATATCGTGCACACCGAGCGGTAAGGATTGCGCGACAGCACACCGAAGCGCACGCTCGGATCTTTGGGCATCGACTGTAGCTCAAGACTGAGTATCTTAAGTTCGTTCATCACCCACTGAACACAGTCGGGCACCATGCCCAGGTCTTCGGCGCACACAAGCATGCGGGTGGCCTCAACAAGTTTGGGCAGCTTGTTCATCGCCTCACGATACCAGAACTGGTTGTTGCGGCGATAATAGTAGTCGTTGTATATCTTGTTGAACAGGAACTTGTCGCTGTCGTAGAGCGATTCGTAGATGAAGTCAAACTGCACTGATATGCGCGGATGGAACTTATTGGGATCCCGATGGTCGCGCACAAAGAGCACGTCGCTTATCAGCGCATACAGGCCGTCGCGCAGGTCGGTGTCGGCCTTGTCGGTCTTGCCCTCAAAGGCAGCCTCAACCTTGCGCTGTGTGTCATATTCGGGCTTCATGCGGTAGCGGCCGTCGTGTGCTGGCTCAAGATAAGTGTCGCGCACCATTGCCGCCCTTTCACCGAACATGCGGTCGAGCACCCAGTCGGTGATGAACGGTTCGGTGAACAGTTCTTCCTGGAAGTGCAGGCCATAGGCCTCAATCTCCTCGCGTGTCATTCCGAGTGCAGGCGAGAACTGGCCCAGCAGACCGTGTACGGCATTGTAAGGTATCTCCCATATACGGAAGAAGCCGAGCACATGGTCTATGCGGTAGGCATCAAAGAATTTTGCCATGTTTGAGAAGCGGCGCACCCACCAGCGGCAGCCGTCCTTTATCATCTCGTCCCAGTTGTATGTCGGGAAGCCCCAGTTCTGACCGTTCACAGAGAAGTCATCTGGCGGAGCACCTGCCTGCCCGTTAAGGTTAAAGTAGCGCGGCTCCTGCCATACGTCGCAGCCATAGCGGTTTACGCCGATAGGAATGTCGCCCTTAAGTATCACGCCCTTTGAGCGTGCGTATTCATGGGCGTCAGCCATCTGTGAGTTAAGGATAAACTGCACAAAATAATAGTAGGCCACGTTCTTATATGCTGCATTGCGCTGAACAGAAAGGGCATGACGCTCGCTCTCGTCGAACGCATGATGGTCGGGCCACCTGCTGAAGTCTGCCGTGCCGTATTTGTCGCGCAGATAGCAATACTGTCCGTAAGGCACCAGCCACGATTCTGCCTCCTTAAAGAAAGCCTTAAACTCGGCCGAAGCCATCACAGTCTTGCCTTCCTGCTCATATATTATGCGCAGATATTCGTTCTTGGCGTTGTTCACGCGCTCATAGTCGATCTGCGGCAGAGCGTTGAGTTCCTGGCGCAGGGCCTCAAACCTTTCGCGTTCGACCTTGTCGGCAATAGGCGGCAGGGCGTTGAGGTCGGCATACTGAGGATGCAGCGCAAAGATGCTTATGCAGCTGTAGGGATAAGAGTCGGTCCATGTGTGGGTGGTGGTTGAGTCGTTGATAGGCAGCACCTGCAGCACACGCTGCTGTGTCAGGGCAACCCAGTCTATCATCTTCTTCAGGTCGCCGAAGTCGCCCACGCCAAAACTGCTCCTCGACCTTAGCGAGAACACCGGCACCTGAGTTCCGGCACAGCGTATATTGTATATCGGGAAGAAGGCGTCGTCGAGTTCATACACCATGATGTCGTCCTTTTCCATCACGGGCACATCGATGGTGCGGTTGAAGCGGTCTTCCCACAGTATCTCGGCAGTGTCGGCCACGTCGACGGCAACAAACTTAAACTCTATTGTCTTGCCCGAAATCTTCAGTGCATTGATGTCTGCCACCCACTCGTTGTAGTTGTGCTCATACATCTGCTGGCCCTTAAACACGTCCCATGTGCCCAGAGTAACCTCGTTGCCCACAAGCACAAGGCGCTCATGGCCGCGGAGCTGCGGGGCGCGCACCTTTATGCGCAGCGTAGCCACATGGTCTGAAGGCGGCAGGGCCGACAGACGGCGGCGCTTTATGCAGTCGGTGAAGGCCGAACTGTAAAGATAAGAGTTGTCGGGTATGCCTATCCAGCGGTCGTAGGCAACTATGCGGCCGCCCTTTGCGGCGCCGAGTTCAAGCCTGTGGGGAGCCACGGTCCATTCCTTTCTCACGACGTTGCTCTCGCCTCTCACCACGCTGTAGTAATAATCTATATATTCACCGGTCTTGGCGTCAAGTTTCAGACTGTAGGTCCACACCTTTCCGTCGGACGTGCTCATCCTGTATGGAGTAACAACGTCTGCCCCGTTCTCTCTGCCGTTGATGACATTCAACACGAGTTCTTCGCCAAAAGCCGTATTATAAGCTATGTTTAAAAGTATATTCATAGGTCACGAGTTATGGTTTTCATTGTAAAAGATACATAATGAAATCATGCCCTGCAGGCCACGCCATGGCCTTTGTTTCAAGACACGACTTATCTTACCTGCAAAGATAATAATAAAAAAAATAAATGATAATCTAAATTTATCTGTTATCTTTCAATTAATCATGCAATCGTTTACACAAACCTGTCTGCATGCCCACACCATGCTCTATTTCAAAGATTTACAAGAAGCGTAAATCCGTTGGGCATAACAGCTACATCTACATTTTTCTTTTTCTCTCCGGTTATCAGGTCGCCAAGCCTGTAGCCGGCTTCGACAGACAGCACGCCAATGGCCGCACCTGCCACCACGTCGCCCCAGTGATGGCGGTTGCGTCTCACGCGGTCTACGGCAGTAACGGTGGCCACGGTGAATCCTGCCACGCTTATCCACGGACTCACCTTGCCAAACTCCTTATGCAGTATGGCGGCTCCGCAGAAGGCTATCGACGTGTGGCCCGACGGAAACGAATGGTCATCGGTGCCGTCAGGGCGCGTAGAATGTATGGTATGCTTCAGCGCATAGGTTACGCCGGCGTTGATGACAAACGACGTGGCCGAATTGACAAGCAGACGCTTCCACGAACTCTGGGCGTCAACCCCTGCTGCCTTGAGCACATAGGTTGATGCCAGCGGTACATACTGCAGATATTCGTCGATGCCGTCGCCATGATAGCGCTCATACTGCTGCTGTGCGTTGCAGGCCGATGACATAAAGACTGCAAAAACAATTATTATCAGTTTGCGTAGCATGGGTGCAAAGATAATGAAAGGTGAGAGCAATACAAAATAAAACTTGCTTTATTTTTATTGCCGAACCGCATCCTATCTTATCAAAAGATTACAAGACATTTAAATAAAAGACGAAAAGAGAACAATGAAAACGTTTTTAAGAAAGCTAAAACGAGAAAACCATTAATCAGACATAGGAAGCAAGCGGATTGAGAATTAGCTTCGCTGACCGTTGGCTCCTTATACTTTATTACGGATTTTCACTATGCTCATCAACTTGCATAAATCCGTCGGAACAATAGCATTGTTGCCATATATCCGGCATAACGGATTTCCGTCATTATGAGTAAATAATTTTGTCAGGATTTTGTGATTACGTCTATTATGCTTATCTTTGTGAACAGTGATAAAGATAATGATGAAAACTGCGATTTGCCTGGCTCTTCTTACGGCAACGCTGATATCCTGCAACGACAAAAAAGACCTAACCATATTTCCGGCAGGATGCGAGCTAAAGACGGGAGACATTGTGTTTCGCCGGGGAGGAGGCATAAGCAGTCATGCGGTGATGATGGCCGACAGAAACGGACGCTACTCGCATGTGGGCATAGTGGTCGACTCGGCCGGCAAAAAGATGATTGTGCATGCCGTGCCGGACGAACCCGACTTTGAGGGAGACCCGGACAGGGTGAAGATGGAGACGCCCGAGAAATTCTTCTCACCGATAAACGCCAACGCCGGCGAGGTGAAAAGACTGAAGGGCGACACCATTATACCGCTGAAGGCAGCAGAATATGCCATGCAGACCTACCGCCGCAACACGCTCTTTGATCACGACTATGACGACAGCGACACCACGAAGATGTACTGCTGCGAACTCGTGGAGTTTGCCTATGCCAAGGCAGGGCTGACGCTGGCCGGAACGGAGCGCCACAACATAAGTCTGCCGGGCATGAAAAAAATAAGGTGCATGCTGCCGTCTGACATCTGTAACAACAAGTCGCTAAAAAAGATTATTGCATTTTAAACCTAATTATTAACAAACAAAAAAATTTTTGAACCATGAAAAAATTAATTGGAATTATGGCTCTTATGGCAGCCTTGTTTATCATGACATCGTGCGGTGGCGGCGGAAACACCCCTAAAGCCGTGGCAGAAAAGGCTGTTAAATGCTTGCAGGACAAAGACTACGACAAATTTGCCGACCTCGTTTATATGAAGGTTAAAGAGGGCGAAGACCCTGAAGCCGGAAAGAAGATGCTGTCGGGCATGATGCAGGGCAAGGCAGACAAGATGTATGAGAAAAAAGGCGGAATAAAGTCGTATGAGGCGCTGTCTGAACAAATAGACGAAAGCGGCGAGAGCGCTGTTGTTAAGATGAAGATTATGTATGGTGACGGCTCTGACAAAGAAGACGACATCAAGCTCAAGAAAGACGAACAGGGCAACTGGAAAATAGACATGGGCAAATAATAACAGAGGCTTAATCATAATAAAAGACAGGGGGCAAGATGCTGATACATCTTGCCCCCTGTCTTTTATTATCCCCTATCGGTAATTATACCGTATATGGCTTTATTATCTTGCGTATACGTCTGAAATATAACGCTCGATAAGGATTTATCCTTGAATGTTATTATGTAATTTCAAGCCGTTACTTCACCACAACCTTCTTGCCGTTAACGATGTAAAGGCCTTTGGCGAGTCCGCTTACAGCCTCGTCGGCCGTAGCACCTCCCGACGTATGGCGCACAAGGCGTCCGTCTATGGTGTAGACACCTGCAGAGGTGCGTCCTTCGGATTTGTCGGCCACGATACCGCCGATGCTTGTGGTGTACTTGTCGGTAACATCGTCAACCTTATATTTGCCGCCCTCAGAGGTTGAAGAAATCTCGAAGTAGCTGTCTTTGCTGACGTTGTTCACGTCAACAGTCTGAGGCGAACCGCTCGCAGTGCTGAACACGAAGCACACGCAATCGTCTGACGAGTTCATCGTGTAGGTCTGATAATACCATGTCTTGCCGCCCACGGTCTTTGTAGTTGTAACGTTGTCGCCGGGCCATGAGCCGTTCACGGGCGAATGTGTGCCGTCGCCGCCCCACGACCAGAAGTTTACGCGGCTCCAGCCTACGTTGTCGGCATTGACGCATACGGTTATCTCATGTGGCTGGAATGCCGTAACGGTGTAGTGGCGCGTTATCATGCCGCTCACTGCACCGCCTGTCAGCAGGGCAGCCTTGAGGGTTGTGGTGGCGTCGATGCTCACTGTTGCGCCGCTGCTGACCTTCGTGCCGTTAGATGCCGTTGGCTCGCTGCCGTCCGTGGTGTAGACAATCTGTGCGCCGGCATCGGTTGTAAGGGCACTGAGAGTTACGCTAACGCCATTGTCGTAAGAGCCTGACGGAACATCGGCCCACACGCTGCCGGCATTGCGCGAGATATAATATGCAAAGTTCTGCCCCTTGTCAACGAGCTGATAGTCGGCCTCCTTTACGGTTGACGAAGGCCATGAGGTTGAGCCCATAATAACAACCACCGACTTGCCGTCAGTGCCGTTCACCTTGATGGCATACTGCGAGGCGGTGCGGTTCATGGTCTCAAATGTGCTCTCGTTGTTTATGCCGGCCATGTTGCGCGCATATATCATCTGCTTTATCTCCTGCTTATATTCCTTCCAGTGAGGCAGGAAGACGCACGGAGTGCCCGGCGCTGCCAGGATGAAGGCGTTGGCAGCCAGGATGTTGGCCTTCACCTCGCCGTCGTTGCCGCGGCCATAGGTGTCGTGGTTGTCAACGAAGGTTACGGCATAGCGGCGATAATACATGTCGTTGGCCAGACAGCTGCCGCCCAGCGTACTCCAGTTTGAGGATGAGTTGCAGCAGTCGCGCAGCAGATATTTCAGCGGGAAGTCGAACGCGGCCGACTGCTTTGCGCCGTTGGCTGTGGTGCCGTCTATCCAGCTCTTTATCTGCGACACGCCGTCCCAATACTCGCCTACCGAATACTGCGGATTGGCGGACGTGTTGTATATGCCCGTAAACTCAGGCGCATAGCCCTTCACCATGTCGTAGCGGAAGCCCGTATATCCAAGGTCGTTGAGCAGAAAGTCGAGATATGCCTTAACCATAGCCTGCACGTTGGCGCTGTTATGATCGAGGTCGCGCGCTCCGTCGAAGTCGTCGCCCGTGTCGGTCTGTCCCGTAGGCTTAACCTCAGCCTGCGCAGCCGTCTTGCCTCCGTCGTCGTTAGAGCAGATGTCGGCAGCCCCCATCGTGTAGGTTACGCCCTTGTAGGTCTCCTCGGGGAAACTCATCCATGTGCCAGCCATCGACGAGCGGTGGTTGATAACCACGTCGGCTATAGTGCCCAGCCCCTTGCTCTTGAAGGTGCTGATCATGGAGCGCAGCTGCTGCTCGTTGCCGAACGTGCTCGTGTAGTTGTTAAACCAGTAGAGGTCGTTGTATCCCATGGAGTTGCCCGAGCCGCAGTTGCCGCTCTGAGGTATCCATATCAGTTTGAAAAACTCAGACAGCTCGTCGGCCTGACTCTCGAGGTTGGTCCACTGTGTGTCTGAGAACGAGTCCCAATAAAAGCCTTGCAGCATCACGCCCTGCCAGCCCGACGGCCATCCCTGTGCCGAAACCGACAAAGCCATAAGTGACGATACGATTGTGGTAAATAATTTTCTCATGGTATAAAAATGTTTTTTCACGGTGTAAAATTAAAGATATTATGAACATCTTGTTTACACGCCGCCACAAATATCAGCGAAACTTCTGTGCAAACGTTTGTCTTGAGAACTGGAATGAATAATATTAAATCATTATACCATTTGACAAACGCCAAACCAGCCAACAAATTACAATTTATCAATAAGGTAACGTTTAAACCACGACGGAATATATTCAACCCCGTCAGCCATTGTCAGTTCACCGTCATTTACCGATGCCAACAACAAAGGCTTTGAACTGCTGTTGTCAAAGATATATGCTCTATCTGACAACCGAATTGCACTCAACATGAGATTAAGACTACGGTCATAGCGTTCAACTACCTTATCATCAGGTACATCATGTCCACCCAATTTTACACGCGCCTGCACACGTTCACGGTTCAAAGAAGGATTTTCGAGCGCCACAAAATACAGATAAACACGGAAGCCTTTACTCCGCGCCTTGCGGATATACTCCAACTTTGAAGGATGAGACATCACAGTCTCAAATGTAAACTTATCACAATTATCCAATAAAGCCTCACGCAGATATGCCGACAAAAACGAAGTAAAATAATCATTCACTTCACACCTGAAATGCATAATACAACCATCCACATAACATGCATTACACATATCGTCACCTCCGGCCTTAATGAAAAGTGACGATTCCGAGAAGCTTTGCTTGAAATGAGATTCATCAAAGGTTTTTAAATAATGGCTAAAGTCGAAAGTTTTTGTTGCATTGATAATTTTCTTCATTTCGTCTGCGTTCACATAAATGCCAAGACTTACACCAGCCTCACGCACTATAGACGTAATCGTTGATTTGCCAGAGCCGTTTGGCCCTGCAAAAACACGCAGCCGTTTAACATTCATAATATTCCTCACTTCAGCTTATAAGTGTTCTGAGTCACCCGATAACGAGTCTGACCAAGCTCTTCTATTACAGAAACATCGCCACGTCCGTTAACACGACAGATTTTGTTGCCACGAAGCACAGTAGCCTCTCCACCTTGTTTTAAAGTTTCGTTATAAGCCCTGCGTCCGAATCGTTTCAGTCCGGCAACAATACGCTCTTCTTCAGAACCTGCACTGAGCAATTCTGAAACAGAAGTATTACGGTATGATGTCTGATTCTTTTTCATGTTGCTTTTAATTTAGATTATCCGTTTACAAATATAACAAATTTTCGTGATAGCATCTATAATTTCCGACTAATTTTTCATCTATAAAAAAGCATAATTCATACATGTCTGCCTCACGTGCCACCGGATGTGTTACCACAAGGCATTAGGATTTTTCACTCTTCACTTTTCGTTTTTCACTTATGTCAAAGCACGTCGAGATATTTCTCCAGAGGTATGCCGCGGTTCTTGTCAGTGTTGTCCTTGTTGAGGTCTATCAGCTTATACACCACGTCCATGGCCTTGCGTGTGCTTGGTTTCAGTTCCTTTCCGCCCAGAAGATAGCCTATGAGCACGGCTGAGAAGATGTCGCCGGTGCCGGGGAAATGAACGGGTATCTCGGTGTAGGGCTGTGTGAAATACTCGCCGTTGACGTGGTTGTAGCCAACAACTGACGGCTGGCCGTCTACACGTATGCTCGTTATCAGGGCCGACTTTGTGCCTAACTTCAGAAGTGAGTCGAGCAGTCGACGGGCACCTTCGGCTGTTACTCCGGCAGCGTCATATTGGCTGTCGGTGAGATAGCAGGCCTCGGTATAGTTTGGAAACACAAGATGGGCCACGCTGACCATCTCGCGCATGCTCTTTATGGCCTCGTCGGTAACGCCGTTATACAGCTTGCCCTCGTCGCCCATTATCGGGTCGACATACACCACCGTTCCGTTCTCTGCCTGTTCGCGACAGTAGGCTGCTATGATGCGCGCCTGAGTCTCCGACGCCATGAAGCCTGTGGCTATGGCATCGAACGAGAAGCCGAGCTCGCGCCATACGGGGAACACGCCCTTGATATACTCTGTTGTCTCGAGTATGTTGAACTTTCCGTAGTCGAGCGTGTTAGACACAAGTGCCGTGGGCAAATTATATGTGGGATGTCCCATATACGACAGTATAGGGAGCATGGCTGCCGTGGCCACCTTTCCGTAGCCTGCCATATCGTTTATGAGCAATATCTGTTTCTTTTTCATAACATTCTAAGTTTCGGCTGCAAACTTACATAAAACTGACGAATTAACGCAAACAAAATTGAAAATATGGTCAGGCACAAAGCATATTTATATGACAAGCACAAAATGAAACCCGCAAAGCCCCAGCCGGCCATTATACCGCATGCTATGTTATACACAACATAAGGCAAAGACACAGGCTGAATCATAACGCCATATTTCAGTTAAAGCCCTGCCGGATATCAGTCGTTCAATGCGAAACCATCTTCAGTCCAATTATTGAGGCTATCAGTGTGGTGATAAAGAACAGGCGCAGGAATGATGCCGGCTCATGAAAGAAAATGATGCCCAGCAGCACCGTGCCAACGGCCCCGATGCCTGTCCACACGGGATAAGCCGTGCCTATGGGCAAAGTCTGCACCGCCTTGGCCAGCAACACCATGCTCAGGACAAGACATACAAGAAAACCGACGCACCACAGATACCACTCCGTGCCGGAGGCTTCCTTCATCTTGCCAAGGCAGAAGGCAAAGCCCGACTCAAAAAATCCGGCAATAACAAGAATAATCCAATTCATCTGCTTTTATTTTTTCTGCATATACAAAATCGCAAACAAAGATACGAATTTTAATCTAATACTGACATTAAACCAACAAAATTACAAGACATAACATACCTCCACCATAACACTCACCTCGTCTCTTACAGCCCCACTCGCCTACCAAGTATTTTTCATGCCGAGCTATTTCATTTTTGCAGCATAAAACAAATTCCGGGTATATTATACATAAAAACATAAAGGCGCTAAACCGTGGTCAGGATGTTAGCATGAAAAAGTAAAAAGTCAGGACAAAATATTTTTTCAATCTAGGAAATTAACGTATAACGGATGTTAAAGGAAAGGCATTACAGCAGCAAAAACTTTAACATCTGTTTGCTTTCCTCATGCAAAAATGACGCAAAAACATGGATTTTCAGAGCTAAAACGGCTGTTTTTGTGATGCAAAAGGGCAACATCCGAATCGTAAACCTATCGGTTTTGAGTGAAAAGTGGCTGAGTAATATTTTTTAACCATTGCGTTTTAGTTCCGCGAAATGTATAAAACTCTATAAATCAACGCCTTAACAAAAATGTGCAAAATCAGCCATTTTTCACGCCAAACCACGAAACTGTGACGAGCAGGGCGATTCTGGAGGCGTTAATTTGCCCTCGGTTGTTTCTTATCTTGCATCTACATCAAACCACAACCCTCGTCCCAGCCTGCACAAAAGTCCTCAAGTTGTTTCTTATCTTGCATCTACATCAAACCACAACTATATAGTATATTATTCTTTTTTCTTTTCGTTGTTTCTTATCTTGCATCTACATCAAACCACAACTGATGCCTTGTAAATGAGCAATACGTCCGGTTGTTTCTTATCTTGCATCTACATCAAACCACAACCTCTCGCCACCGCAAACGTCATTGTCGCTTGTTGTTTCTTATCTTGCATCTACATCAAACCACAACCACTCGCGCGCATGTTGTTTTGTCGTGATGTTGTTTCTTATCTTGCATCTACATCAAACCACAACCATGTTATTAAGCAGCCTTGCTCTGTTATGTTGTTTCTTATCTTGCATCTACATCAAACCACAACCGCTTGTTGGAGTAATAGTAATTCCGTTACGTTGTTTCTTATCTTGCATCTACATCAAACCACAACTATATAGTATATAATATCTTTTTTCTTTTGTTGTTTCTTATCTTGCATCTACATCAAACCACAACCGACAAACATATTCGGGGATTTTCTAATGAGTTGTTTCTTATCTTGCATCTACATCAAACCACAACTACCGAGACTAAGACGAATCCCTTCGGGGGGTTGTTTCTTATCTTGCATCTACATCAAACCACAACTTCGGCTTTCAGCTTGTCGTAATCGGCAGGGTTGTTTCTTATCTTGCATCTACATCAAACCACAACTAGCAGCTAGATATGGAGTAACAGACGAAGTTGTTTCTTATCTTGCATCTACATCAAACCACAACCTATACTATATAACTGTCTATACTTCAGAGACATAATTAAAAATATTTTGTATAAGAAGTGGTGATTGATGTACTTATCACAATGCAAAGATACTAAAATAATTCAAGTTGTATAGGTATATGTCGCATTTTTTCCTCGGCACCTCCTGTATAATTAATAATTTCACTATATTGTTTATCGGTTACCATCAAAATGCTAACTGTTCCTTGAGCCGGCAAGAAACTTTTTATTCTCTTGATATGAACATGAGCACTCTCTAACGATCCGCAAAATCTGGTATAAACGCTGAACTGATGTTTGATGAAACCATCACGTTCCAAATTTTTACGAAAACGTGTTGCTACTTTTTTATCCTTTTTAGTCACAGTAGGCAAATCAAACATTATGAAGATCCACATGATATGGTAAGCATTAAGACGATACTCTGTCATAGAAAATTTTAGGTAACACCAATTTATCAGTTTCTTTTGCATAACATTTAGCAAGTGACGACATTGTCATTGACAGTCCTATCATTAGAGGACGCCTAATCTTACCGAAAAGAGTATCACATGTTAACACCTTAAGAAGTTCCACTTTCGTGTCCTTATTAAGAATATCACAGCCTTTCAAACTGAGTTGGAAAACAATGTCATCAATAAAAGCGCGATAAGGCTCCATCATGTCGTCTGCTAATGGAAAAGCATTGCTCCTTCCTCGATGATACAGGCCTATAGCAGGAAAAAGTCCGGTGCCAGCAATGGCACGGGCTACAGCTCCCCGCAATATGGTATATCCATAATTGAGGAGGACATTCACTCCATCCTGATTACGGTCGCGAACGAAATGCGGGCCGAAAAGACGTGTCCAATAGATGCGAGCTGCAGCTCCTTCTCTGTTATCGGCATCTCCACTCTTTACGTTCATATAAAAAGGTTTCAGCATATTGCCATCTCGGTCATAATGATTTAGTAAAGCAGACTGGTTGCGAATCTTAGCCTCAACAATCTGCTTCCACAATCTCTTTTTCAACGGCTCTGGAACAGACAATTGGTTACGCAAGGTTAAGCCCTGTGTACTATTGGTATCAAGATTTTGAAGCATTGATGTAGGCATACCCTTTTGGTTACAAAAGATGACAGCCACATTTTGTTCTGACAAAGAGTTTAGAAGCGGAATGGTTAATGTCACCATTGGGTTGTCGACGATTATAACCCCAATATCTTCTATAGGCACCGTCGTAATACCATCAAGTTCCTCACGCCGTTTGATCACCAGCTGAGCATCTTTCATGGATAAAGCTGCCGGATGCATAAACACCAGTGTACGTTTCAACATATTCTTATTGTTTAGATGTTATCTCACCAAGAATGTTAATATCAAAATCATAGCCTTCTACAAGGGCATTTAGTTGTGTGTGTAGAAGATGTATTTCACCACGATATTGGTCTGTATTTTTGAATAATCCTCTTGTAGAGGTAATCTCCTTAGCCTGGCGTGCCTCTTGATGGAATCTTAACGTAATGTCTCCGTAATTATATCCACTTACTGTTTTTGATGAAAGCCCTACGACTTTATAAAGTCTTCTTGTAAGATCTACAGGATCAGAGAAATCTATTTCGGAAGCTGTATTTTCATACAATAGCACATGAGTGCCAATCTTAAGCGCCGCTTTCAAGGGGAATCCGTTGCTGCTCTTTTCCGGAACAATAGACGAGAACGACCCTTTGTCTTGGCTTACTTTGAAATAGCTGGCTGCTTCAATGTTCTTTACAAGTTCGAAATCACGCTTCTGCTTGCCCTTCACCACGCCTTCATAGATTGCCATCATATAATTGCCATCGTTAGCGACATGGAACTGGCGCTTGTAATCGAACCGCGAGATATCACGCTGATGACGGATATCAATCGGACGTTTAACAGAAGGCACATAGCATCTTACCTTCTTAATACGGATACCTTTCTCCTTATTCATATAAACATTAGCCAATGCTTCCTTAAAAGCCTTTCCGCTCTTACCTTTCACAGCCTCCCTTATTTTTTCGCGTACGGCATCATCAACAATTATGTCAAGGTCGCTCACAGAATCAAAACTTGAAAGTTCACGTCTTAATACATACCTCGGTTCAGTGTCATCTTTATGTTTAATGGCTCCATAATAAGTGTCAAGATGTAAACTGCCACGCGCACAATCTCCTTTGGCTATAAATTTACCACGGGGCATCCTTACATATTTCTTTGCATGCTTTGGCATATTGTCTTGAGTGGAATGTACAACCATCAGGCTTTTCTCAAGCCCTAATACATCTTGCGTAAATGTCGGCCAAGGCTTGTCAAAATGAGGCTTACCACATTCACCACGCTCAAAAGCCTCCTCATCATGATAAAAACTTGCCATTTTGTTGTATTCGTTCTTACCGATACATGCTATAGTAATGGCATCCACGCAATGGTGAACATGGTTGTCGCGTGACTTTTTTTCATATTCACTTTGCAATCCCCACATTTTGCGGAACTCGGCAGTAGTTGTGCCTTTAACGACATATACATGTGACCGGCGACGGTCTGCAGGATCATGAAAAAGCGATTTCAGAAACAGACCGGCATATTTAGATACAAGCCCTATACCGGCTCCCTGACGACGCGAGAAGCCTTCGGGTACTTCAGTCATCGTGAAACGCAAGTATTTGTTACGCCAATAGTCACGCTCAAGTGTCAGTCTATGACGCTTTTGAATGATTGAATCTTTTGCCTCCTTAGACATCCCTGAATGAGTGATGCAATGGTCGATGTCCTTTGTAAGCTTCTCATATTTCTTTTTCCATTTTTCGATACGTGGCAGTATTTCCTGGTAGTTTGGAAGCTGCGAAGGGAGCATGGCCTTCTTTACATCACGATTGAAACGTCTGTCACACAGCGTCATGTTCATCTGTGTACTGTCTCCTCCTACACTACGAGGCACAGTATGTTCTATGTCAAACTCAGGGTCAGGTCCAAGAAATTTAGAAATTCCTATCTGATGGCCAGTATAGAGACAAACATGTTCCTGTTCTTCCCACAGCTGAAATTTCAGTATGTCGGCCTGGGTAGGGTTGATGTCTTTACCTGTCTCTTCTTTATATAGTGTAATTATATCGTCGTGATACTTTTTATGAAGTTTATCCATCTCGCGTTGCCTATCTGCAATGGCCTTTCGTTTATTGGCATCATTAAGCTCGCGGGCATATTCTACATGTACCTCTGTATTCTGATCAATCTTGCCTTTGCGGAGCAAGAGGTTTACCACATGACGCAATTCATGAAGTGAGCGCATGGCCATAGGATTACGAATTGCGTTAGTGGCCGGCGAGCCTAACTGCAGCACACCATCTTTATTTGCCTTAGCATCAGGATAGGTATCTATCATCGATGGATGATAAAGGCGACAGACAGCTCCTGCAGGAAGGTCATAATTATTCAGGAGAAAGTCTTTTATACACATTTCAATTGTGCCCTCCACTTCTCTATTCTTAGGATCATAGTTAAAGACGAGATCGCTCAGTTCTGTCATAATATGCTGGCGCTTAGATTCGTCGCTCCATACATCCATACCTACAATAGTCGGAATATTAGCAAACAGAACAGCATGAGAATAAATCATGCCCATACGTAAGAAGGGCAGTATCTTATGAATGGCATTAAGACTGATAGAGGCAAAACCACGAGAAAGCTTGATTTTAGAAAATTTCTTTGCCTTATCTTCCTCAAGCTGTAACTTATTGACGGCAAAATCGTAAAGACAGTCTTTAGACGAGAATGAATATAATACATTCCAAATATCATCTGCCATTTCGTCAACAGTCTTCAAACTTCCATCCTTTTTGGCACTATGCTGATAAGTTTCGGCGATGCATGTCTTCCAATCCTCATCAAAAATATTATGCAACTGAGCTGTAGTAGGGCAACCCGATACGCTTTGAGACATACGATAATTAAACTTGAAATCTTTTTGGACTTCATCTTTGAAATAACAATAATTGTTTTTTCCTCCTAAAAGCTTTGCAATTTCTTCAAAATAAAAATTAGCTTTTGAAACCCGATAAAAAAGAGAATTTATACGTTGCCGTTCCTCTTTATTAAGCGGCCGCATAGTATCGTCGTCAGGCGTTTGGATTTTAATGTTATTGACAAAGCATAGTTTACGAAATTCCTCATAATCAGGATGTGAGTCGGCACACCGAGGCTTACGAGGTTCAAAGGTACATTTCCCAACTCCTTTACGTTGCGATTTTAATGGCCGTTGAAAGAATATGGCGCGACGAAGTGCTTCCACCAATTCTGGTTCAAGTTTCTGCATCCGACAGATAGCTTCAAATTCTGCGAGATAATGCTCATTGCGGGCTGTATAATGATTACGAATCCTCACTCTATTACCATTTTCACTATATAGTTTGTAAAAATAGTCGCCTAAATAAGTACATCCGGCATCGTTCATATCTCTGCTTAATGAAGATATGCCTGTCTTTACAGTTCCCTTGTCATCCTCATCCTGACTTTGATCCAACCGATTGCTTAAAAAGCCACGACGCTGTGATAAATGATAAAGCGCACGCCCCAAGATATAACGATCTTTCATTAAAGTAAGATTGAGCTTAGTATGAAGGCAAATATGCCGATAATAATAAGGATTTTTACCTTCATTGTCATTAGTACGCTGCCAAATCATGAATTCCTGATTTTCTACAGGATATATCTTCTTGACATGCCACAAATGTAACTCTTCTTCACTTACGGGTGGACACAGATGATAAAAAGTCAGCACACGTAACACTTCTATCTTACGCAGACGACGACGGAAATATTGTTTGCGCAAAGCTCTATGCTGGGTCCTTTCTGATGCTTTAGACGATTCTATACCCTTTTCAATTTTTACTCCTTCTGTAAAAATCAGATCACCACGGTCGACCAATTCATATTGTCCGCTCACTTCATCCCTGTCGACAATAGCCCAACCTAAACTATTAGTACCTGTATCTAATCCTAAAATTCTTGTTTTAGTCATATTTCTGTCTTATTTAATTTTTTGTAAAAATATGCATTTCATTTGGAAAATACAAATTATATATATACATTTGTAACAAAATAAATCTACATCTTATCACAATAAGGCTATATGCCGAAGGATATTAATCCTATAGCCCCTCTTCGGAGGGGCTTTTTATAAAATTCTTCCGATTCTAATTAATACAAATATATTTGTCGGTTCACTACGCTTAGTAAAATTAGACCTCCCGTACCGCCGGACATGCAGCAACAAGACTATTGTGCCGGCTGATTTGCAATTGTCGTGCAAGCGAGAGCAGAAGCAAATCTCATTTGGTTATGCCGAGCGCAGCCGACAATCAATAAAATTAATCTGCCGGAATTGAGTATAAGGATTTTTTTTAATCCGATTACTTCCGCTTGCTTCCTATTTTTTGATTAAATAGGTATGAGTCTCGGATCAAAGATCCTTATATTTTTTGCTGTCGGATAGCATATCCGCCAGAACATTAGCCTTGTTGTTTCCTATAAGCGGCATATACCAACAAGACTAATGTGCCGGCTGATTTGCAATCTGCCGGAATTAAGTATAAGGATTTTCAATCCGCTTGCTTCCTATTGCTAATTTATAGGTATGTTTTTCGGATCACAGATCCTGATACTTTATGCTGTCGGATAGCATATCCGACAGAACATTATCCTTGCTGTTTCTCTACAACAATTCCCTACAAAATTTTGTATCATTGTGCCGACGGAAAATTTTGTATCACCACAATGCATATGAATTATTCACTCTTCACTCTTCGTTCTTCACTTAATATGTATAGCATATACAACAAAAAAATATCTTGTGGATTCATAACAATGACAGAATCCACAAGATATTTGTTTTAAATCTTTAAATAAGAAGATTCTAAAGCTCAACCCTGCCGTCTGACGGATACGTGAAGTTGATTTCGTGGAGCGTGTTGTGGCTGTTTATCACGAGAATATACTTGCCGGCCTTCAACGGCCCAACCTCATAAGAGACGTCGAAGGGACAGATGCAGTTGCAGCTTGTGTCGGTCTCCTTTTCAACAACGCTTATGCGGTTGCCTGTAACGGTCAGCGTAACGTCTATTTTCTCAGAACAGCAGTTGTAAGACACGTTAGCGTGGTTGATGTAGACATAACCGTCGCTCTTGCTCTTATACTCTACATACTCTGCGCCAAACGGACTGCGTGTTGTTGCGGAGCCGGCCTGCGAGGGCTGTCCTTCGGTCTTACATCCCGTAGTGTAGACATTACGGACGTTTACCGTTGTCGTTCCTTCGTCGTCGCTGCTGCATGACGAAACAACGAACGCCGCACACATAGCGGCAAAACATGAACAAATTAGATTTAGCTTCATAGATTAAGGCTTTTTAGTTGAAAAACTCTTGTTGGCTGTAACCTCAATGCACCGCCTTGAGCGCTGACCTGAGGCGAAAGACGCCGGCCGCAGCATGGGTCTTTAAAGATACTGACGCCGGCGAGAGAGTGATGCGGCCATGAAAAATGTGCCGCAAAAAATCAAATGCGCCACGCACTTTGTATTTAAACAATGGTGCATGGCGCATAACACAAAATCTGATATTATTCTGCTAAGAATACAAATTCAGTGGTAATGTCGTTGAAGTAGACGCTGTAGGTACCAGCCGGAACTGTCATGTTGCCGCCGTTATAGTCGGCTTTGCCATAATAGTTGTCGGAAATGTTGGGA
>ERZ780013.26-NODE-26-length-82556-cov-9.29461_pt1 | contig 82556 bp, 63 predicted proteins | sample MGYA00511178_ERZ780013 | MGnify/ENA primary metagenome ERZ780013 (study PRJEB29588, sample SAMEA2149568) | human gut metagenome | biome: human gut; feature: human-associated habitat; material: faeces | place: Denmark | collected 2008/2010 ... | reverse complement strand
AATCTGCCGGAAATGAATATCAGGATTTATTTAATCCGATTACTTCCTATTTAGCATCACCTCATACTTTTAATGCAAACATAGCATTAAATTTTTCATTACTCACTTCATAAGGCAGCGGTATTTTTAGCGGATCTCAGATCCTTATATTATATTCCGGCGGAGCGCAGATCCGCCGGCACATTACCAAACGTAGTGATTATGAAGTTATGATAAGAATCAACAAGGCATTTGACTCTAACTACAAGCTCACCTAAGTGAGCGATAACTACTTTAACTCCCGCCTCGAAAGCACAGATCCGCCGGCACAATAGCAACGTAGTGCGTCTTACGAAAGTGAAAAGTTAAAAATGAAAAACGAAAAATCCAAATGTATTGTGGTTTCTACTTGTAAGCAATACGTTTGCAATTGAATTTTTCACTCTTCACTTTTAGTTCTTCACTTAAATATGCTCCTAGCTCACCTTAGTGAGCGATAACTTCTCTAACTACTTTAACTTCCGACTCGAATCCACAAGAGTTTTTCATTTTTAACTTTTCATTGCGCTTTTGCGGCTTAATTTGCCGGTAGCCCGAAGGGCTTAACTTTGGTAACCGTGGGTCATTACCCACGGATTAAAGTCCTGGTAATGCGAGCACCCGAAGTGGTGCTATTCTTGTTTTTATGTTACTTACTTGTTTGCTTTTGTGTCCGTTATTTGCTCCGATATAGCACCACTTCGGGTGCTCATAGTTTGTTTTGTTACAGGCCGTGGGTGATACACCCACGGTTACTTAAGTGTAGCCCTTCGGGCTATAAGTTAGCATCAACCTTTAGCCGGCATAATAGCCTTGTTGGTTATTATCGTACGTACTACGCTAACATTTGGATTTTTCACTCTTCGTTCTTCACTTAAACACGCACTACGTTAGCATATGACTTTAACTACTTTAACTTCTCTAACTACTTTAACTTCCGACTCGAATCCACAAGACTATTGTCTTTTTTCGCTATGCTCAAGGAACTTCTCCTTAACTTCTTAACTCCTTAACTACTTAAAACGAATCTACTGATTCGGATTCTTCACATACCCCTGATATTTCGGAGTCAGGTCGGCCATAATCTCCTTATAGCTTATGTCCATGCGCTTGCTTATGTCTTCGGCACCCTGTCCTTCGGGATATATCGGCTTATGGATAGTCAGTGTCAGCGGATGCCATTTCACCCAAAACCATTTGTTTGTCCTTGGCAGCACGTCGAAAGAGCCGTTGATGGTCAGCGGCACTACGGGCAGCTGAAGCTCGTCGGCAAGCATGAAGGCGCCACGCTTAAACGTACCCATATGACCTGTAAACGTGCGCGAGCCTTCGGGGAACACCACCACGCTCATTCCGTCCTTCAGCGTGTGGCGTGCCTTGTCGTATGTCTCCTTTACCTTGCTCGGGCCGCGCTTGTCTACAAATATCTGGTGAGACATCTCGCAGGCAAAGCCAACGAGAGGAATCTTGCGCAGCTGGTGCTTCATCATCCATTTGAAGTTGCGTCCCAGATGACCGAATATCAGAAATATGTCGAACGAGCCCTGATGGTTGCTCACAAACACATACGACTCGTTGTGCTTCAGGTTCTCGCGTCCCACAACCTTTACCGGCAGAAACAGCACCTTAAGTATGGCTGCTGCCCACAGCTTAGGCGGATAGTAGCCCCAGAAGTGGCCGTTGCCAAGCACGCAGCCCACGCTCGTGGTGAGCGACGTAAGTATGGTGAGCACGAGTATTATCGGCAGCGCGATGCATATTTGATATATTCGGTAGATGTATCTCATTGTTAGTTGTTTTTATCGTTTTTTCGTTAGAATAATATTTGCGGTTAACCTGTCTGTGATGCCTGCTGCATCTGTGGCAGCCTAGTCTGCCTCGGTGAGCGTTGTCGTGTCTGATAAGCTGGGGCGCTCTTTCCCCTTGCTCTTCTTCTGATATAGCGCGGCTTGCGCTTTATGTCTGTATCGTCTTGCGTCCTTACAGACCGTTCGGCGTTGTTGCGGTTATGGTGTTGCAGCAGGGCTGCGGCCCTGCTGCATGTCCCTTCCTGCTGTCAGTCTTTAATCTTGGGATACTTGCGTGTCCATCCGTCCCAGCGCAGACGCATCACACCGAAGAAAGCCTCGCCGAATATGCCGCCGCTCATCTTCGACACGCCTTCACGTCTGTTGACGAATATCACGGGCACTTCCTTAATCTTGAAGCCTATCTTGTATGCCGTAAACTTCATCTCTATCTGGAAGCCGTAGCCCTTGAAGCGTATCTTGTCCAGCTCTATGGTCTCGAGCACGCGGCGCTTGTAGCACTTAAATCCCGCAGTGGTGTCGTGCACCTTGAAGCCCGTCACCATGCGCACATACTTAGATGCAAAATAGCTCATCAGCACGCGTCCTATAGGCCAGTTAACCACGTTCACTCCGCTCACGTAGCGCGAGCCTATGGCAACGTCGTAGCCCTCGTCGTGGCATGCCGAATAGAGGCGCGGCAGGTCGTTGGGGTCGTGACTGAAGTCGGCGTCCATCTCGAATATATAGTCATATCCGTGCTTCAGGGCCCATTTAAAGCCCGTTATGTATGCCGTGCCTAGGCCCAGTTTGCCGCTGCGCTCAATGATAAACAGACGGTCGGCAAACTCGCTCTCCATCAGTCGGTGAACTATAGCCGCGGTGCCGTCGGGCGAGCCGTCGTCTATCACGAGAATATTAAAACATTTTTCAAGCGAGAACACCGCCCTTATAATCTTCTCGATGTTCTCTTTCTCGTTATACGTAGGTATAATGACTATGCTGTCGCTTTTGTTCATGTCCTGAATGTCTTTTGTTTATGCGTGCTATATATGTCTTGTCTCCCTCCGGCTGGCGTCGTCATGGAGCCTTCAACGTTGTTGTCTTCTTCTTCAGATAAAGCAGCTCTCAGTCGTGTCCGTGCGTCCTGTCTCCCCGGTCAGTCCTGTCTGTCGCTTATCTTATGCAGAGATAATGCAAACCGCGAGCAGAATCATCAAGTCTTGCTTGAATGTTATGCCAAGATGCCGCTTATCTTATGCAAAGATAATGCAAATCGAGAGCAGAATCATTAAGCTTGCTTGAATGTTATGCCGAGATGCAGCTTATCTTATGCAAAGATAATGCAAATTGGCATAACTACAAAATAAAAATTTGCCAACGGAGCCATTATTTTTCGTCCTTGCCTTTTAAAATGACGTTTTTCAGTCAATTTGCTTTGTTACATCACGTTTTGCGTAACATTATTTATGACTTTTTTATCAATCGCAATACCATGAACCATAGCTGCCCCGTAGTCCGCAACATTGACATGAGCGTTATTTCTTATCCCCAATCGCCCGATTAATATTTGTCAGCTCCCCAGTCCGGTCGCCTTTTCACGTCCATACATTTGCGTCATAAAAACAGTTCCGAAAAATCGTAAGTATTTCTATTGTTTTATGTTTTAAATTGAAAGATTATATCTTTGTATATGGTTTTTGTTAAGCAACCTCAATGTATTTACTTCTAAACTGTTAATGGCTGAGTTTTGCCTCGTAACTCGGCCACTTTTACATCAAAAGTCATAGGTTTTTTATGCGTAAGTCATAGGTTTGTTTTGGGGAAATAATAAGGTGGATAGTTCAGAAGACGGAGAAACACAGCTTGAGGTCAGAATAGATCAAGAGACGGTATGGCTGAATGCCTATCAGATAGCCGAACTGTTTGGGCGCGATTCAAAAACAATCCGTAAGCATATAGCCAATGCCATAAAAAAAGAAGAACTAGCTGGCGAAGTGGTTGTCGCAAATTTTGCGACAACCACAGAACATGGTGCGATAAAAGGTAAAAGCCAAACACATGATGTACGTTTCTATAACCTTGATGTCATCATCTCTGTCGGTTATCGGGTCAAATCAAAAAAAAGTGTGGACTTTCGCCGATGGGCAAACAAGGTGCTGAAAGAATATTTAATTAAAGGCTATGCCGTCAATAAAGCCATGACAGAACAACGCTATACGGAGCTGAAGCAACTTGTTACCTTATTGGGCAGAGTATAGCTGCAACTCTCTTCTTATGGTTTATGGCAGGTAACGGCATTCTCTATAATCCTGACGGCACGAAGCGCATTGCCGACAACACTCTTGTTGCTCTTACGCTGATGATAGCCGAGAGCCGCACGGAAGAAAAGGACGTAATGGTGAAAGTAGTTGTAAACCTGATAAACAAGAACAATTATGAGTAAGACAAACTACAAACGCTTGGGCGATTATATCCGCGAAGTGGAGAATAAGAACAACACGCATTTTTTGCGTATTGATAGAGTGAAACATCTTGTTTTCTTTTGTTCTTTGGATGTGATTATTTCAATAGACTATTGCATGAAAAGCTAGTGCGTTACGCAATTTCACATTTATAAAATAATGTTTGAAATGCAACTGTTTACGTGTAAATTTTTGCAATTGTAATTGTATCGTTTTAATAAAATATGTAACTTTGCATATTATATAGTCCCTCTGTCTAAGAAAAGCCAAATGTAAGTGTAACCTTGAGGGATTTTGTATTGAGTAAAAAATATGAGTACAAAGTTTTTCAATAATAGACTAGGCAATACTCTTTTTGATAAGTTGAAAGGGATTGCATCGACGATGACAACATTTGACAGATTTTTGGCTGTTGTGGGATTTTTCCGTTCATCTGGTTATTTTAAGTTACGTAAGGAACTAGGTGATATATCAGAAATCAAAATTTTGGTAGGAATCAATATCGATGATATTTTTCGCAAACATAACAAGGCACTTTTGATGTTATCTGATGATGATAAAGCAAAAGAAATTTATAACAAAGATTTTAAAGAAGATATTATAAATGCCGAATATGCTCCGGAAGTAGAAAATGGTATATTGCAGATGTGTGAAGACCTTGTCTCGGGACGGTTGCAAATGCGTATTCATGCTACAAAAAATCTGCATGCAAAATTTTATCTTTGTCTACCTCAGAACCATAATGAGAATAGTGATGGGTGGGTTATTATGGGGTCTTCTAATATCTCTGATTCTGGCTTGGGTATAAAACAGCCGCCACAGTATGAACTTAATGTGGCTATGAAAGATTATGATGATGTGAAATATTGTTCGGATGAGTTTTGGACTTTATGGAACGAGGCTATACCACTTACTGCTGAAGATATAGACAAGTACAAGAAGAAAACATATTTAGGCTATCAGCCAACACCGTATGAACTTTATATCAAGGTACTTATTGACACTTTTGGCGACCAGGTTGAGGATGATTTCTCTATTCAGTTACCAGATGGTGTCAAGGACTTAAAATATCAGAAAGATGCAGTTATTCAAGGCTATCAAATGTTGATGCAGCATAATGGCTTATTTCTTGCCGATGTAGTTGGTTTGGGAAAGACGATGATAGCTACGATGATAGCTAAACGATTTGTAGAATCTAATGGCAAGAATACAAATATTCTTGTAATATATCCTCCTGCGCTTGAAGATAACTGGAAAGATACTTTTAAATTGTTCGGTATCTATAAAAAGGCGCAGTTTATTACCAATGGCAGTTTATCGAAGATTCTCGAAGGACGCGACCAATATAAGGACAAAGAGGATTTTGATTTGATAATAGTAGATGAAGCGCACGGATTCCGTAGCGATAGTTCTGGCAAATATGATGAGTTGCAGAAAATATGCAAGTCTCCATGTGTAAATAATGGCTTATTCAAAAGTTTGCAGAAGAAAGTTATGCTACTTTCTGCAACGCCATTAAACAACCGCCCTGATGATTTGCTGAATCAGTTGTTACTGTTCCAAAACAGTCAGAGTTGTACCATTGATGGAATTCCCAACCTAAAAGGTTTCTTTGCTCCACTCATAGATAAATATAAAAAGTTGATGCGCGAACGTGATAAGCGTGATGTTACTTCAGAAGTGGATAAAATATATGAGCAGATTCGTAATAAGGTTATTGATAAAGTTACTGTTCGTCGTACTCGAAATAACATTCTCAACGATCCTGATTACAAGGCTGATATTAAATCGCAAGGCATCATATTTCCAAAAATCTTGCCGCCTAATGAATTGGAATATTCAATGTCTCGTGATACCAATGACCGCTTTTATGAAACGTTGAAACAACTTACTGATGGAGAATCCGATACCAATCCGGCTGGCAAAGGCCTTAATTATGCACGTTATCGTGCTGTAGAATTTTTGAAACCTGAATACAGAAAAAAGTACAAAAATGCAACACATATCGGCCAGACATTAGCTGGCATCTATCGTGTGCATATGGTTAAGCGTCTGGAGAGCAGTTTCTATGCATTCAAGAAGTCTCTTCGCACTCTTTTAAACATTACAGAAGATATGATAAAAATGTTTGAAGAGAACAAGGTTATCATTGCTCCTGATTTGAAGGTGAAAGACTTGCAGGCAAAAAACATGGAGCTTGATGAGATTATTGAATATGCAGTATCAAAAGGGTATGTAGCCGAGGATATCGTCTTTACGGCAGATGCATTTACTCCTAAGTTTCTTGAAATGCTCCACCATGACAGAGATATATTGAAAAAACTCAATGCAGATTGGGATAAAGAGAATGAAGATCCTAAATTCGATAAGTTCAAAGAAAACCTGACTCGTAATTTCTTTGATAAGAAGATAAATCCATCGGGTAAGTTGGTTTTGTTTTCTGAAAGTGTTGATACTCTTAACTATCTTTATGAGCGATTGACCAAAGAATTAGGGCGTGATGATGTGCTGATGGTAACTGCTGCCAACCGAAACAGATTGGTGCAAACTATAAGGGAAAATTTCGATGCCAATTACCCAAGTGACTCAATGCGGTATAACATTATTATAACCTCAGACGTGTTGGCTGAAGGTGTCAACCTGCATCGTTCTAATGTGATAGTCAATTATGATTCACCATGGAATGCAACAAGGCTGATGCAGCGTATTGGTCGTGTAAACCGTATCGGATCGCTTGCGCAGTATATATATAACTATCTGTTTTATCCGTCTCGTCAAGGTGACAAGGAGATTCAGTTATATAAAAATGCTCTTGTTAAATTGCAGGGATTCCATTCTGCATTTGGTGAAGATGCTCAAATTTATTCTAAGGAAGAAATTGTTAAAGAGTTTCAGATGTTCGATAACAATGTAAAAGACTACATAGACAAAAAGATTGAATTATTGCGTGAGGTGCGTGACTTATATAATAATGACCGCGAACTATATCATAAAATCAAGGCTTTGCCTATGAAGAGCCGTGCAATGCGTGATATAGGTAAGCATAGTGGAAAATCGGTAGTCTTTGTTTCTTCAAATATAAAAACGGAATTTTATTTAGCTACATCTAAGAATATAGAGACTATAGGTTTTCTTGAAGCGGTAGAATATCTTAAGGCAGAACCAGAAGAACAGCCTGTTCCATTCTCTGATGATGAACAACATTATAAGCATGTGAACAAGGCATTGGAGAAATATTCAACAGAGTATGTAGAAGCGGCAGATACATCTTCTATCAACCGGCCAGACCTTGACAAAACATCACTTGAGGCAAATAAATTCTTGCGTACAATAAAGCAAATAACCACCGACAGTGAATTGGTATCACAATGCAATGTATTGACAGGATATATAAATGAAGGTATTTATGCTAAACTTCCACGTCGTTTAAAAAAACTCTCGCGTGAATATAAAAACGATCAGAAAAGAATAAGGGAGGAAGAATATAAAATTAAAGAGGAAATAAAAGGTCTGTTTGAAGAATATCAGACAATGGACAAGAATCAACGCCACGATGCACAGGATATTTCTAATCCTCAGATAGTAATTTCAGAATCATTTAAGTAAATACAACTATGGCAACAGCATATACACAAGACGAGTTAAGAAGTTTGTTTCAGTCATCATTCAATTTGAAACAATGGTATTCTTTTTTACAACACTTCTTCAGTGCAAGTGAATTAAAAGAGAAACCTGAACGAATTATTAAGGATACCACAGATGAAGGCTATTATTTGGGAAACATTGATACAAAAGACCATTACCATATCGGCTTTTTCTGTTATAATATTCGTAAGGGTTCTGTTGCTAACAAGCGTGTAGGGTTACGTAATCTTGTCAAGTCGTTCATCAATCCAACATGGGGAATCTTTGATGCGGCTTTGGTTGTATTCGATAGCGGTGACCATTGGCGTTTGTCATTTATAAGTGACATCAAGGGAGATGCTACATCGCCCAAACGATATACATATGTATTTGGCAGTAATGAGTTGCTTTATAAAACACCTATTGAACGTTTCCGCTTTTTGCAAGACAAAGGCATATCTTTTGAGAATCTGAAAACGGCATTCTCGGTTGAAGCTCTTTCTGATGAATTTTTTGATAAATATCGTGAACAATATGCCGATTTTATCCAGTATGTCACAGGTAAGCGTTTTGTCAAGGTTGGCAATAAGTGGGAAGAAAAGTTACTTGGAGAGCCTGATGCCGCATTGATGCAAGCCTTTAATTACAACGAGAAGAAAATCCGTGATTATGTGAAGAAAATGATGGGACGCATTACATTCCTGCATTTCCTGCAACGTAAAAGGTGGATGTGTGGCGACCTTAACTATATGCAGAATCTGTTTGAAAATTCTAAATATAAGGATGATTACCTTGATTCTGTACTTGAACCGCTGTTTTTTGGTATATTGAATACAAAGCCTGCTAATCGTGAAGCTTTGTTCTCTGAATATGGTTGGGATAAGACTTTGCTTGAAGAGTGGAAAGACATTCCATATCTTAATGGCGGATTGTTTGAACGTGATGAGGATGATGAGCCTGAAAGTAAATTCCCGGCTGATTACTTTAAGCGTTTGTTTCAATTCTTCAGTGAATATAATTTTACCATTGATGAGAATGACCCTAATGACGCAGAGATTGGTGTTGACCCGGAGATGTTGGGTAAAATCTTTGAAAACTTACTTGAAGACAACAAGGATAAGGGGGCGTTCTATACTCCCAAGGAGATTGTACGTTATATGTGTCAAGAGTCACTTATTGCTTATCTTAACACCTGTACATCTATTGCCGGTGATAAAATTAGAAGGTTTGTTATTTCTCCTGAAGAGTCAGTGGCAGATATTCCTGAAAATAAAAGGCCTAAACTTTTGTCCGCACTTGAAAGTGTCAAGATCTGTGACCCGGCCATCGGTTCTGGAGCATTCCCTATGGGCTTGCTTAATGAATTGTTGCGGTGTCGTGAGGCTTTAAGTGGTAAACATTATAATCGGGCTGAAATTAAAAAAAGTATTATACAAAATAATATTTATGGTGTCGATATAGAAAAAGGAGCTGTAGATATTGCACGTTTGCGCTTTTGGCTTTCAATTGTTGTTGATGAAGACACACCGTCCCCATTGCCAAACCTCGACTATAAGATTATGCAAGGAAACTCACTTCTTGAGAGTTTTATGGGAGTGGATTTGAGCAAACTGACATACGAAAAAGAATCTAAAAATGACAAAGGAGAAATATCGCTTTTCGATGATGAGAAGAATCGTTTGCAAAAGACTGTTTCGCATTTGTTGACATCATATTTCTCTTGCTTTGATCATGATAAAAAAGTAAAGCTTCAACAAGATATTTCTGATACAATCAACAAGCAGTTGGAAGCACAAGCTTATGATGCTACAATTTTGCAGGAACTTAAGAATATTAATTTGGCGGAAAATAATAAGTTTTTCCTCTGGCACACTTGGTTTAGCGATGTTTTCGATCGTGCTGATGACAAAAATGGTTTTGATATTGTTATCGGAAATCCGCCGTATGGAGTCTCTATTAAAGGGGAATATAGAAAATCTGTAGTCGATACATTGGGCAAAGTACCAGACTATGAAATTTATTATTATTTCATACAAATTGCGCATATCTTATTGAAAAATAAAGGTCTGTTGTCATATATCATTCCAAATACATATCTGTTTAATACATATGCAAAAAATTATAGAACAAAAATTTTGGATGATTGGAATATAAAAGAGATATTAGATTGTACAAAATTTCCAATTTTTAAATCTGCTGTTGTTCGGAACACTATCAATATATGGCAAAAGGATTCTTCGGTAAGTGATTTAATAGGTTATCGTAATACACAAGATGTAACATCCTTTGCATCTCTAATCATGCGTCAAAAAGAGTATATTACAAAACATGACTTACTTTTAATGTGTCAGAATTGGAGTCTTGCATTTTCACGTTCATTTGATGTTATACAACTGGTAAATAAAATAAAGTATAATAAGTCTACGATAGTTGGTGTGTTTCCTGAAATAAGCCAAGGCCTAATTGCATATGATAAATATAGAGGTCAAAGTGCTGATATTATAAAAAATCGGGTATACCATTCTTTTGAATATAAAGAAGGATTAAAGAAATGGTTATGGGGGGAAGATGTAAAACGTTATATCGTTAAATGGAATGGTAAAGAATATATTGATTATTGTGCTGGAATAGCCAATCCGAGACATCCTAAATTCTTCAGGAATAAAAGATTATTAATTAGAGAGATAACAAATCCATCAATTTATGTTGCAATTACTTCTGAAGAATTATATAATGATCCAGCTATAATTATTGTTTTGGATAATATAAATAGTGATTATTCTATAGAAACTATTTTAGCTATATTAAACTCAAAGTTAGCAACCTTCTATCATTTTAATCATTCTCCTAAAGCTACTAAAGGTGCATTTCCAAAAATATTAGTTCAAGATATTAAGGATTTTCCTATACCTGATATTTCGAAAGAAATTAATGAAAAGTTAGAGCACTTGGCAAATGAAATTATTTCACGAAAAGAAATTGATCCTGCTGCCGATGTTGCCAAAGAAGAACAAGAAATAGATAGAATAGTATATCATATTTATGACCTTACATATGATGAAGTTTTGATTGTTGATCCTCAAACAACTATTATGCGTGAAGAATATAGAAACTAAATATATATAAATAATATGGAATACCAATATTACGAAAAGCCGAGTAACTTTTCTCCGATTTATAATACTGCTATTGCTTTAATGAGAGAGAGAGGATTTAATTATATTTATGATATTATTGAGGATGCAAAAATATCTGTTGTTAATACTGATTATGATAATTGGAATGGAGGTACATATGGATATACTGTAAATTTTAATATTTCTGTTAAAAAATATTCCACCTTATCAAAAGAAAAGATAGGAGAAATAGAGAAAATTATAAATGATTCTTTAAATGAAGTGAATGGTGATGATAATAGCTATTTCCATGTTAAAATTATTCCAATGTTAAGTAGTGGAGATCTTAATTGGGAAGCTATTGGTGGATTAAAAGGGAAAGAAACATTAAAACAGAAAATAGAAACCGTAAGAAATATTATGATTTCTGTTGCAACAAATGGTAGTCTTATAAAGGACGAAGAAGTTAGATTTAAAAAACTTCAAAATGAAGTTATTAGTGAATGTAAAAAAGTAAATTTGAATTATAGTAATTTTTATGATAGTTTATGGGACTGGCGGGGGAAATGGAAAGCTGATTTTCCAACATATCAAGAACGTAGAGCTTATATTAATGAACTTTTTGCACCGACTTTATTGTATTTTGATGAACAGACCGTTTCTCAAAATATAGAAACAATTGTAGAATTAGATGATTGGGAAAGAATACAAAGGACTGTTGATAAAATACAACAAGAACGCAAAACTGCTAAGGATGAAGAGGATTTTCAGAAAATAGGACTATTATGTCGTGATGTAATATTATCATTAGCAAAAGCTGTGTATAATCCATTAATCCATGGTGAAACAGATGAACAAGGAATTAAAATTGGTCCTTCAGATTCTGTTAGAATGTTAGCAAATTATATTAATCATTCATTGCATGGTGGTGGAAATAAAATATTGAGACAATATGCTAAAGCAACAAATGATATGGCAAATCAGCTTACCCATAAACGAAATGCAACACAAAAAGATATGTTATTGGTTATGTCTGCTACAATAGCACTGATTAATTTAATTGGAATAATTGAGGATAAAATTTAATATGATATAAAAATATGTCACGCTTAAGCGATTTATATAAAGCCATGGAAACCCTTCGGAAGGAAGGACTTCCTGTTGATGAGAATCTTGAAAAGAAAGCCAACGAACTTGAAGAGGATATTATAAAGAAAGAGATTCTCCCTGTGTTAAGCAAAACGATAGAACCGGCTTTACAGCCGGTGAAACGCGAATTGGTGTTGGTAGTTGATTATATTCCAGGACAACCTTTAAGCGTCCATCTAAGCCGTAAACGCAATTTTACAGCAGAAATAGACGCGAAGGAAATTCTGCCAGATCCAGAGGTTGAGCATAAGGAAATAGGGAAAACGGGAAATAAGATAGTGAAACAGCCTGTGACGCGCTTAAGAATAATGTTTGAAGATGGAAGTGTAATTCAAGAAAGAAACGCAGCCGAAAGTTTTGTAGTGTTTGTTCGTAGAATAGGGATCGAACGTGTTCGTTCTTTGGGTATAAAGCAGTGCAAAATACCTTTGGTGTCGAATACAATAGATAAAAAATATGGAAGCAAACAAAAGCCTTTAGGACATGGGTGGTTTTTGATGACAAATACTAGTACACAATCGAAAAAGCATGACATAGAATTGATAGCTAAATCTTTTAATATTAAGTTGAAGGTGGAGATTATTTAAAGTTCTTTATTGTGGAGATAGTTTGTTTGTGAATAGAGAATAGTAATATATTCAATGACTACATATGACAATAAATAATTTGCTTAACGTCAATTCTCGTGATGAACTGCGCGAATGGCTGATGCAGAATCATGATAAGGAGCCGGAATGCTGGGTGGTGGTGAAACGTGGAAGACCTGTTGACGACGGCACGTTCTGGTATATAGATGCTGTTGAAGAGGCTATGTGCTTCGGATGGATAGACAGCACGACAAAGAAGCTGGCAGACGGGGTGACGGCACAGAGACTGTGCCCGAGAAAGCCGCGCAGCAACTGGTCGGAACTGAACAAGGAAAGATGTCGCAGGATGGAACGGCTCGGACTGATGACAGATGCCGGCAGAGCCGTGTTGCCGGATATGACGGACAAGGGCTTTGTGATAGACGATGATGTAATGAAAGAATTGAAGTCGAACCCTGTGGTGTGGCAGAATTTCTGCCGACTGCCCGAGCTGTATAAGCGTGTGCGCATTGACACCATACAGATAAAGAAGCGTCAGCCAGAGCTGTTCAGAAAGCGGCTTGACAAATTTATAGAAAACACCCGGCAAGGCATTATGTATGGTGAGTGGAACGATAACGGCAGACTGCTGATGTAATCAGCGTATGTTTCCTTATTAGAGCGTCAAAAAAGTTCTGCAAAAGGCATCCGCAATACAGAAAAAATCTATAACTTTGTCATCGTTGGTTATTGTTTATATAAAAGCATTGATTCCGGTTTTTGGGTGTTCTTTCTGGCAGACAATGACTTTAAAAAGTAGAAAGCGTCAGGGAGAATAAGGCCTATTGCAACTTGATTGGGATGAAGAATATAAAGGTTCTCTAATGTACTGAAGTATGGAAGAAAATAATATAATTATCTATACCGCTGCTGATGGGCTGTTATGAATTTTTTAAGATATGAGTTATGAAAAAAATATTTCTACTTTTATATTTGTGTGTTATTCTCAGTAATATCGCCATATCACAGAACATAATGGATGTGAAACAATATTCATTTAGGTCATTAACTTATAATGATACACGTTCTTTCAGGATTGCTTTACCAGCTTCGGCTTATCCAAATGTAAAGTATAATGTGCTGTTTGTCCTGGATGCAGATTATACCTTTGATGTGATCGCTTCGACAGCCGTTTATTTACAGACCTTTGACTATATTCCTCCAACGGCAGTTGTAGCAATCGACTATTCAACTCCCGGAAATAGAAATGATGTAGGATACGACTTGTCCGGCAACAGTCTTGATTCAAGCGGAGAAATGTTTTATAAATATGTTAATACCGATTTGGCAAAGGAAATAGACAGAATTATTCCAACATCAGGTTTTAATACGTTAGTTGGCCATTCATATACGGCAAGCTATCTGAACTATTATATCGATGCAGGGAATGATAATATGACGTCATATATTCTATTCTCGCCTGAAAAGATGGAACGGATGCCTGGCTTTGAAACCAAGTACAAGACAAAGAGTCCGAGTGTCCGCATAATTACAGCTATGGATGATACTGAAGAAAGACAGACTTTTGGCAGGAATTTGTATGAGAACTTTCAGAAAATGAAATATGACGTTAAGCTTCACAGTATTAAAGCAGACCATATGTCTGTAATTCCGGCAGGGATTATGCAAGCCTTGACAAGCTTGTATGACAAATATTACAATATAGACAGTATATACGCTGCCATAGAACGTTCGGACTGTACTTTATGGGAGACTTTTACAAGCATAAATGAAAATAACAGAACTCTTTATAAACAAGAATTACCAGTTTCAGGCTCATGCATTTCTGCTTTCTTGTGGACGGCCATTCAAAAAGACGAAAAAGAATCAATAGACAAATTACGCGTTTATTATGAGAAGGCCTTGGAAAATGAAAACTCTGATCCTAATGCATTAGGCGTTATGGGAGATCTGATGAATAAACTTGGCTTATGGAAAGAGGCAGATTGCTACTTGCAACGATGTCTGGACAGATATAAAAAATTGAAACAAGAACATGAAACACTGTATTGGAGAAGAGTGTACTCATTGAATGTCTTACCTAAACTCGGGCAATATAAAAAGGCATGGAAGATATTAGAAGAAGGGAAAAAGATATATCCCGATGATAAAGCTATATTCTGTTATTATCAAGGAGTGTTATCAATAACAAACGATTTTCTTATAAAGAAAGGCATAGAACAATTGAAAATTGCACTGAAATATCCCGATGTACTGAAAAATAATTTTGTGAACTCGGATGAAGCAGAAGCTCTTTTGAAAAAAGGAATATCAAAGGAAAAAGGTGTAATGCCATAGATTCTACAATTGGATAAGAAAAATAAGTAAAATTACAAATGAATACGGGTAATCATGCTCTATTAATTCAGAATATTGTCAAGGTTTGACTAGACGTAAGAATCTAAAATCTTGATATATGGTTTTGATTTAAAAAAATAATGCTAACTTTGCAGTTAAGCATGCATTGGCTTGCGGAAAATCTTGAATTTAAGATAAAAATATGATAGAGCAAGTTTTGATAAAGAATTATAAGTCGATAAGAGACTTGTCGCTGCCGTTGAACAGACTTAATGTGCTTATTGGTTCAAACGGTGTGGGCAAAAGCAACTTTATTTCATTCTTTGAACTGATTAAGGCTATCTATGAACAAAGGTTTGGAAGCTATACGTTGTCAAAGGGTGGTATAGATAATTTGTTATATCATGGAAGAAAGAAATCCGCGTCAATAGAAGGATTGATAGATTTTGATAATACCAATGCTTTCTTTTTTGAGATAAAGCCGGCACAGTCGAACAAAGGCTATCTTGAGAATACCGGCGACTATTTTAATTGTTATCAAAGCAAGATAAAAGATTATCCGCAGTGGAACAAAACATTATGGGATTCTGCTGTGGAAGAATCTTCGTTGGCATATAACACTAAATGGAGAGCGGCCTATTTGAGGACATATTTAAAAAGTTTTATGGTGTATCATTTTCACGATACAAGCTTCACTTCTCCTATGCGTGGTGACTGCAACATAAACGACAATGAATGTCTGCGTGATAACGGCTCAAACCTGGCAGCTTATCTGTATTACCTGATGCAGAACGACGAAAAGGCTTTTCGCCTTATCGAGGGTGTCGTACGTTCCGTGGCGCCTTATTTTAAAGGCTTTAAGCTTCGCCCTGACGCCAACAATAATAACAAGATACGTCTGGAATGGGAGGAAAAGAATACAGACATGTATCTCGACGGATACAGTTTTTCTGACGGCACGCTGCGTTTCATTGCTTTGGCTACGTTGTTGTTGCAGCCGAAAAAGCCAGAGGTTATTATTATTGACGAACCAGAACTCGGACTGCATCCTGCTGCTATCAATAAGTTGGCTGAGATGGTGAAAAGTGCTTCTGTAAAGAGTCAGATAATCTTGTCAACCCAGTCGACAAATCTTGTCAACTGCTTTGATGTTGACGACATTATTGTGGTAGACCGTGCCGACAGCCAGTCGGTGTTCCGTCATTTGTCAGGTGATGAATTGAAAAAATGGATGGACGATTATAATCTCACTATCAGTGACCTGTGGGAGAAAAACATGATAGGAGGGCAGCTGTGAAACGTTTGTATATCGTTGTGGAAGGGCAGACAGAACAAGAGTTTGTCAACAGTCTTATTGCTCCATATTTGCAGAAATCTGAAATATATAGCGTCACGCCCGTTTTGATACGCACAAGCAGGAGCGGACGTGGAGGCATGGTTAACTATCAGCATCTGTATAATACTATAAAGATGCTGCTTGTGTCATCGCAGACAGACTTTGTTGTTACTACTTTAATCGATTTCTTCAGACTGCCTAATGATATGCCGAATTATGCAGAGTGTACGGCTATTAAGGATAAAACACAATGTGTTGAGGCTTTGGAAAATGCTGTTGATGACTGTGTGTGTGATTCGCGTTTCTTTTCTTACATACAGTTGCATGAGTTCGAGGCTCTTTTGTTTTCAAGCAACAAAGGTTTTGAATGTTATTTTTCAGACGAGCATGCAAGTAAGACAGCCTCAATAATTTCTTCTTATGACAATCCTGAGAACATAAACTCTTCTCCTGAAGGTGCACCGTCAAAACGGCTATTGGCAATAAAACCTGACTACAACAAGGTGCTTGAAGGCAATCTTATTGCGCTGGAAGTAGGAATAGAGGCCATAATAGAAAAATGCCCGCGCTTTGCAGAATGGATGAATAGCATTGTCGAGAAGTGTAAAGATTAGGATGCTTTATTCCTAATAGCCGTTTGTACTAATAATCCCAATAGGTACCTGTTTTTCTTGCCGTTATGGTTATATTAAATTACTTTTACCTATAATGCAAGTATTCGCACGTGGATAAAACTGATAAGATCACAATTTAAAGGCAATCATGCGTTGCTGGGGCAGATGTATAAAATTATAATGACATGAGAATATTTATCGCAATACGATTTACTGAAGCGTTCAAGTCTTCAATATTGGATGCACAGGACGGACTGAAGGAATATGGAGTAAGGGGCAACTATACGCAGCCGGAGAACCTGCATCTTACGTTGGCATTTATCGGCGAAACGGAAAGAGTGGAGGAGATAAAAGCCGCTGTTGATGCCGTTAAGTTTGAGCCGTTTGTAATCAGAACGGGCAAGATGGGATGCTTTAACGGCAGAAGCAGAGTGGTATGGCTCGGCATAGAAGGTGAGGACAAGGTGAAGGCTATAGCGCAACAGCTGAGACGCAATCTTGACCAACGTGGCATTGACTATGCAAAGGGCAAGTTCAGTCCGCATATCACCATTGTGCGCCAGCCGTCGGAAATGCCTCTTGACATCGACGTGGAGAGCGAAAGCATGACTGTAAGCAAGATTTATGTAATGAAGTCGGAACGGATCAATGGACGGCTCGTTTATACGGCTTTGTAATTGGTTGATGATAAATCGGCGCAATTGAGCCTGAAGAATAGAGAGAGAGTTTTGGCATTATAAAATTACGAACTTATTCATAATTATAATTTGATTGCAGTTACAGGTTGAATTTTGAAAATAGTTAAAGTTATTATGAAACTTAGACGCATAATATTATTTTATTTCGTATGCCTCGTAGGTGTTGTCAGTGCATTTGCCGCAAACGGCCATGAGATAAGATTTATTTATTGTTCTGACCTTCACTACGGAATAAAACGACAGTTTAGAGGAGAGAAGGTTGATGCCTATAAGGTCATTGGCGAGATGGTGAAGTCGTTTTGTCTGCTCAATAAAACAGATTTGCCCTCTGACGGAGGTGTAGGTGAGGGAACAAAGTTTGGCGAGCCGGATTTTGTTGTGTGTACGGGCGATATATCGAACAGAATGCATGATGGGGTGTGGCAGGCATGCAGATCATGGAGGCAGTTTGAAAAAGACTGGATAGAAACACTCGGATGTCCCATATATCTTGTTCCCGGTAATCATGACATATCAAATGCCATAGGATATCCGAAGGCTCTTACACCTGCCAAGGATGAAACAAGTGCTATAGAAATATACAATCATAACATGCCGGAATTTGGCAGTCGGAAAATTTCGTCTTTTGATTATACAGCCAATAAAGTTCATTACACTTTTATAAAAGACAATCTCCGGTTTGCCTTTGTGGGGATATGGCCGGACGGCTTTATGCGTTGTTGGTTAGACAGCATATTTAAAGATGACCCGGCAACATCCACAATACTCTTCGCACATGATCCGGTTGAGGCTGATGCCAAACACTTTACAAATCCTAACTTTCCGTATGACATAAACAGTAAGGATAAATTTGAAAACCTGTTGGGCGATACGTGTAGCGTAAATGCCATTGACATGAGGCCTGTTGGCAACTGGAACAGGCTGGAGAGTTTTTTAAAGTCTCATCCTCAGATAAAGGCATATTTCCACGGAGACTGCAACTATAATGAATTCTATGACTGGAAGGGCACTGAGGGAAGCATATCCTTGCCTGTGTTCAGGGTTGACTCGCCGATGAAGGGAGAGTTGTCGGCAGACGATGAAAGCCTGCTTTCATATCAGGTGGTATGCATAGATACAGAAAGCCGGGTCATAACAGTGAGGGAATGTCTTTGGAACAAGAATGGTAAGACTTCTGTAAATTGGGGCAAGATGAGGAGCATTTCATATTGATGATGTCAGCTAATGACATTATGGTCATTTATCTTTGATAAAAGCAGTTTTTAACCTATCATCCGCGTGAAAGATTATTGTTGCAGATATCTGCCGCTTCTGACAAAATCAACAAGCAGCTGTTCGTATTCTGCTTCGCCCTGAATGTAATATTTACGGCTGACACGCTGAAATTTCTCGTATATCTTTTCGGCCTTGCTGCTGTCTGCTTCGTGTATCATGGCGAGGGCGTATTGAACGCGCAGGGCTGAAGGACGGAAAACAGACTGCACTTGCAGGTATTTGCTGATTGACTTGTCCAGCAGCCTGTTGATGTCTTCAGGATAGTGGGGACGTATCAGCGTGAGGTAAATGCGCTCCAAGGTCAGTTCGTTGCGGTAGATAGTAACCATCCGGCTCATGTGCGGCTCGGCGCGCTGCATGATGGCGTTGGCCTTGTCGAAGTCCATGTGCAGCATGGCTAACGATAAGTCGGACGAAAGTGCCATGACGTGTATGGGGTTGCTGAAGTTGATGTCGCGGTCGTCGCACATATATGTCATGGCCTCAAGCCGTGATGTGTCGTTCTGCATAAGATAACCGATGAGGCGCATGGAGCGCAGAAATACCATCGTGGAAAACTCGTCTTTGTGAAGATTGAGCATGTTGAGACCGTCGTTGGGCAGTCCGGCCAGCTTGTTCGGAATGCCGTTCATGACAATGAGATACAGTCCGGAGATGATGATGCACAGCAGAAAGACCGTTGTGACTAGCGAATGATGTGCCGACGGCATGAACATAATGACAGATGCAATCACCGTGAGCATAAGGTTGGCCAACACACCGCCAGCATTATAGAGGGCTATGCCGAAGGGCGTGTCGCCGTTTTCGGGCGGCAGCATAAGACACTGACCTGCAGCTCCGGCCATACTGAAGCGCGACAGGCGGAAACGGCCGTCGCGACGGCTCAGGACAACGCCCATAATCATAAACGACAGAAACTTCCAGCCGCGCGCCATGGCAGCAAGCATGTGGCCTGCTTCGTGGATGACGATGTGTATGATGAAAGATAAGATGAAGAATATCGCTGCCAGGAGTATCGTGAGAAACACGTCGGCGGCTGATATGTCGGCATGAAGCGCAGGCTTGATGATTTTGCCTATGACGAAACCAACCCCGAAGCCTATGGCTATTCCGCCAATAAATAATGCTGCTATGCGTAATGTCTTGTGGAGAAATGTCTTTTTTATGTTTCCCATGTTTCAGTGTATATTCTTTTGTCTGACTTATTTCGTTCGCGGCTCTGTTGCAAAAGAGCCATTGTTTCAGTGATGCTGACGGCACCGGCATCTCATGATGCTGCAAAGATAGCGTAATAAATTTAAGAAATAAAACAGAAAACGAAACTTTTGTACAGCAGTAACAGAGATGTAATGTAATTTGGTCATTAGACCGCACATAGTTTTATCAATTTTGTGCATTAATGTTTTCAGGCCATCTTATTGTTTGCTTTTTCTTGACATAGCCCGCTATATCAAGAAAAATCTTACGAAAATCCGCTTAATGTAAAGCCAAAGTGCCATGTGGTTTTTATTCGCAAGCACTACGTTTGGTATTGTGCCGGCTGATTTGCAATCTGCCGGAATTGAGTATCAGGATTTATTTAATCCGATTACTTCCTATTTGACATCACCTTATACTTTTAATGCAAACTTAGCATTAGATTTTTCATTACTCACTTTCATAATACAGCGGTACTTTTAGCGGATCTCAAATTATCTATGCTGACCTTAGGTTCTTATATTCAATTCCGGCGGAGCACAAATCCGCCGGCACATTACCAAACGTAGTGCGTGCGCTTTGTCGATTATTGTCAATTGTATTACATTGAAAAGAATCAACAAGGAATTTGACTTTAACTCCTAGCCCACCTTTGTAAGCGATAACTACTTTAACTCCTGACCCGAAAGCACAGATCAGTCGGAATGATAGCAACGTAGTGCTTACGTAACGTAGATTTTGTGTATTAATGCTTTCGGCCCGTCTTTTTTTCTATTGACGCAAGGCACCATCAGCAGATTTATTGCCTACCAGAAGTATGAAAGCCAAAGATTTTGCGGCAGAGATGACATCTGTTAATTGGCCCCCGATTCTCGCATTTTAACATGTAGTGTTACTGTGTTATAAACACTCTCCAGCTGCCATCCTTATCGCCTCGTTCAACGTATTTTTTCTGTATGAGTTGATCGAGCAGTTTCTGAATGGCTGTGATGCTGATGCCTGTAATTTCTTTCATGTCAGCCAAGGTAAGTGTCGGTTCAGTTTGCATAGCATTCAGAATCTTTGTGTAATTTGGGGTTCGGAATGCAATGCGTTCACCATCATACCACCACACATTTTCATTTCTTTCGCTAACAAACAATACATCGTTATAAACCTCTGTTGCAACCAAATCTCTGAAATATTTCAAAAAAGGACGGATATCCTTAATTTCTGCGTGAGCACCATCACTAGGGACAGGCCCAACTTCGAGATCTGTTTGATGCAGAGCCTCCAGATACTCACTCTTCTTGCGGCTGCGAACAACGACCATCGGGTAATTATGGCGAGTTAGGATAAAGTTTGTCATCAGTCGGGCAATACGGCCATTTCCATCTTCAAAGGGATGAATGCGTATATAACGGTAATGGAATAACGCTGCCAACTCTACAGGTGAGAGTTTTCCTTCTTGCTCTGCCTTGTTATACCAATCTACCAGGTCTGCCATTAGGTAGGGAGTTTCTTCCGGCGAAGCATACTCAAACCTGTCGCCGTATCTTGTAATGACACTATTGGGCCTAGTCTTATACTGACCGGCGTGTATTACATAACTTGTCTGCACGCCACCAGGAAGATTACGAAATACCGTGTAATCTTCACGAAGTAGAGTTTTGTGTAATGTTCTGATAAAATTCTGAGTCAATGGAGTTTCTTTCACTCTTGCTTCCTCTGTCATCATACGAAGTCCAACGTTGCTTGCTGTCATCTCTTGTACGTCACGCACATCAGCCTCGCCAATCACTTTACCAAAGAGCAACAAAATTTCCGTCTGACCATAGGTCAGTGTATTACCCTCAATGTGGTTGCTGTTGTAGTTGAAGTCAACTGTAAAACGACGGCTAAGCCTCTCCCTGTCCTTATCAGACAATGGTTGCAGCTCTTGCCATGCAGCCAATGCTTTCTTGATATTTAGGTATCTCATACGCCTCAAAATTTATTATCATGACTGCAAATATATAAAAAACTTTGAATATGGTTATATATATACAACCTTTTCGTGTTTTCTTACGACATGTCGAATAGTAAAATTGGAGATTTATCGCTCCAATACCCAATTATGTCTATTGGCTTTATTTTGTTCTTTATCTAAAATTATGGATTTGGAATAGCAGGTAAAACAGCCGAACTCATTCCATAATAGCCCAATAGTAAAAAAGCAAGAAGCTGCTTAAAAACAATCGATTATCAGATCGCACATCTTTTTTCAAATTGGTGCATTAATGTTTTTCAGCCCGTTGTGTTGTTTGCTTTTTCTTGACATAGCCCGCTATATCAAGAAAAATCTTACGAAAATCCGCTTAATGTAAAGCCAAAGTGCCATGTGGTTTTTATTCGCAAGCACTACGTTTGGTATTGTGCCGGCTGATTTGCAATCTGCCGGAATTGAGTATCAGAACCGAAGGTCAGCGCAGCTAATTTTTTAATCCGATTACTTCCTATTTCTTGTAGTAAAACATTGACTTGACTAACGTCGAACTTCGTTTTCAGTGCAGCTAATTATGAAACGCTGTTTGGCGTTAGCCAATTATAAAAGTGTCTGCAAAAAATTGACGAAGAACCGCTCAATGTAAAAAAATACAGACCGGATTCTTATAACGATTTTGTTTTAATGTAAACCTAAACTCGGCATAAGAAAAACGTGTCAGCGGCATAAATGTACAGGCAAGAATGTTGACTGTAGTTGACAGCAATAAATACCGGCCTGTTTGCCGGTAAAAACTGTGCCGTTTCTGCATCAAAAGTGGCCTGTTTTTAGACCGTAAACGATAGGTTAATGATTTGAAACATATACGCATTGTTTTGCTTACAGTTTTCTTTATGGAGATTTTTTCTCTGATTGTTTCTTAATGAAGAATATGCGTTTTCCTTTCAGTTTTTTGCCGTTAATTTCTATGATGCTTTTTATGCAGGCTTATATGGATGAGAACATTTGTGGCAGTTTTGTTTTATTGCCGTCAGAAAATAAGTACGGATGTCTTTGATGAAGAATAAAAAAATATTATCTTTGCAGTTAGACAAGTAAGGGCAGAAAACCCGTACATGTCATAACGGCGTGCTGAAAGGCTTACGGCATTATGCCGGACAAAAACGGCAGCACACAGTTGACGAAAAGGGGCGGGGATGGACAGATGTACTAAGGAGCAGCGGCACAAAAACATGGCCGCCATACATTCGGCAAACACAAAGCCGGAGATGATAGTCAGGAAGTATCTGTTTTCACGCGGATTCAGATACAGGCTGAATCATCCACGCCTGCCGGGACATCCAGACATAGTGCTACGCAAGTATCGCACGTGCATTTTTGTGAACGGCTGCTTCTGGCATGGACATGAAGGGTGCAAGTATTTCAAGATGCCAAAGAGCAACGTTGACTTCTGGGCAGCCAAGATAAACCGCAACAGGCAGCGCGACAAAAGGGTGCAGCAGGAGCTGGCCGCCATGGGATGGCACTGCATGACGGTGTGGGAGTGTGAGCTGAAGACAGACAGGCGTGAACAGACGCTGACGTCGCTCGAATACACATTGAACCATATATATCTGGGCGACCGCACCGTGAGATACTCTCTGCCGGAAGACGACTGCGGCATGATGGCGGCAGAGACAGAGCCTGAATATGGGGCGGCGGATGATGACGACAGGGCGATGATATAACGCATAGAATTAACAGCTAAACCGGAAACAAGAAAATAAATCTTTACAACTGTATGAGTTAAAAAACTAAATAGCTTATGTTTTAAGTGTAGAATTTGCTAAATTTGCGGCAGAAACAAGTATTGTGTAGATGAAAGATTTTGCGGCTATAGATTTTGAGACGGCCAACGGCGAGCGCAGTTCGGTGTGCAGCGTGGGCGTGGTGGTTGTGCGTGACGGTGAGATTGCCGACACGTTCTACTCGCTTATACAGCCCGAGCCAAACTATTACACCTATTGGTGCAGCAGAGTGCATGGCCTGACGCGCGAAGATACCGAAGAGGCACCGGTGTTCAGCGAGGTGTGGAAGCAGGTGGAGCCGCTCATTGAGGGGCTGCCGCTGGTGGCTCATAACAAAGGCTTTGACGAGGGCTGCCTTAAAGCCGCGTTCAAGGTTTATCAGATGGATTATCCCGACTACTGCTTTTACGATACCCTTGCCGCTGCCCGCAGGGCTTTTCCCTGTGCAGAGAATCATCAGCTGCATACTGTTGCTGCCCTTTGCGGATACGACCTCACGATGCACCACAATGCCCTTGCTGATGCCGAGGCCTGTGCATGGATTGCAAGAGAGATATTGTGATACTGCAATGTTGTGGCACATATACTGAGAATGAATAAAAGACGGAATAAGAAAACAAGTCGAGTGTGTAATTGCTAAACAAAGAAGAAAAATGAAACCTATTGTAGCCATAGGAGATGTTCACGGTCTTGAAAAATGGAGAAGCATAGTTGATGAGCACGAAGACTGCACAATCGTGTTTCTGGGTGACTATCTCGACCCGTATGAATACATTACGCGCAGGCAACAGCTGGATAACCTGCGTGACATCATAGAACTTAAGAAGCGGCGCATGGACGACGTGGTGCTGCTTCTCGGCAACCATGACCTGCATTATTTCTGCGACAGGGCTCTGCCCGGCTCGCGCTACGACTTTCAGATAGAGAGGTTTGCCGAGGCTATGTTCAACGCCAACATAGAGCTGTTTCAGTATGCCTATCAGCAGGGCAACCGTATATTTACGCATGCCGGCATACAGCACAGCTGGTTTGTAGACGACTTTAAGGGCGACCTTACTCAGCCTATAGCGCATCAGCTGAATAATCCCGAGTCAGTCCAGTTTAACGCCATGTTGCGCCTTGGGCATGCCAGGGGAGGACGCATAGGCAAAATCGGAGGAATATTCTGGGCAGACATAAGCGAACTGACCGACCCGCTGCATGGATATACGCAGATTGTTGGCCACAACCGCGTTGACGACATTACGGAGCGCTGCGGATATAATGACAACAAGATAATCTTTTGCGACTGTCTGCGCAACGGCAAATATTATTATGAGGAATGAGGCTGTAGACTTGACTAAATATGTGAACGAAAAGATGAACAAATAGCAGAATGTCGGGGCAGAGTATAGGCAAGCTATGTGTGAAACCATGATGCTCAAAAAAATGTCGTTAAAAAAACATCAGATTGCTTGTCGGTTAAGATTTTAATTCTTAATTTTGTTCATGCCTAAGGTTCATGATTTTCTTTTTCTTGGTTACTACTACATAAAGATAAGAATATTTTGGACCATGATTTTTTCAATCATAATTATTCTTATGCTAAATTGGATGTAATGCAATTCTGATCCAGGCAGTGGTTGACTAAAAATGATGATGAAGAATGATAGTTTCTTGATGCCTTGTTACTCTATATAGATAAAACAAAGAGTTTATGTTGTTATGAATATTTTCAGATTGAATAACGATGCTTTATGGGATGGCATACGTGACTGGAGTTTAAAAGCAGGACGTTCGGCAGCCCGTCCCGTGTTGCTTATGTGGTATGTCATGCGCAGTGATAAAACGCCACGTAAGGACAAGTTGGCAATATTCGGTTCGCTGGCGTATCTTATATTGCCGATAGACCTTCTTGACGCTCACCGGCTGCCTGTCGTCGGCTGGCTGGATGAGGCGGTTTCGCTTGCGGTGCTGATCAGAAAAATGTCAAAGTATATCACTCCTGAGACACAAGCCAAGGCCGAAGCACAGCTTGACAAGTGGTTTCCGGAATACACAAAATATGAGATAGTTGAATAAAAATAGTCCACAATGAAGAATGCCCATCGTATATTGTATAAATCTGTGCGCAATGGAACTCTGTTCTGTGTTGTGATAGCAACAGTTGAGGACGGAAGATTGACCGTCCATAAAGTCGACTTTCAGGAGTGGGACTATAACCGACGCGACGGCATCGTGGAAGCATCATACGGGTTTGACGGGGAAAACACTTTGAAACTATATAATCTTATGCAGGCTTCAACGGCTTCAGACTTCATCAAAAAACTAAAATTGGAGTTCGGTTTTAGAACGGACCGTAATACTTTTATTGGTAATCTGATGAAGTTCTGTGAAAAAAATAATATCAAAAATAAGTTTAACGTCTGGTATTAATTTAAACAACACAATAGTTATTATGAACAAAATGTATCTGAGAAAATCGATAAAACCTCTGGCATCCGCTGTTGTCACATTGCTTATGTGTGCTTGTCAGGGAAGTAAGACTGCCGGTTGTCAGACTATTGATCCTGCGATAAATCAATATACAGACAGTGTGCTGGCATGCCTGAAAGATGAACATCATGCCGACAGCGGTTTGATCATGGTTGTGGATACCCATACAGGCTATATAATGGCGGCAAGTGAGGTGGGGTGTACCGATAACGATATTATGGACAACTTCCGCAGAAATGAATATTCGTGTCTGGAGAAGGTGGCAACATGGCTGGCAGCATTGGAGAGCGGCAGAATAACCACCGGAGACACCATCGACACCTATGACGGTTCTTGCATAGTGTATGGCAGGGAACTGAATGATATGCCAGAAAGCAGGCACGGCAGGATGACCTTTCATGACGCGTTTGTGCAGCAGTCGAACATTGCGACTTATAAGGCGGCCTCTTTGGCATACAAAAATAATGTAGACAGCTTAACCGAAGGCATAAGGATTACGGGACTGAATGTTCCCCAAAAGAAATATAAGGACAAGTCAGAAATTGTGTGGACTTCGCTGGGATATGGCTATAAGATGTCTGCGTGGGATATGATAGAATATATAAACGGAATAGTCAATGGCGGCACGATGGTTAAGCTTATGTCTGTAAATGGTCTCGTTCAGGTGATACAGGATAAGATGGCTGCCCCCAAAAACATTCGAGGCATCAGAAATATTTTTGAGGATAAGGAAAATCTCAAAAAGCTAAATTTGTCAGACGAAAGTCCAACAGGCACAATATGCACAGTGACCACACCGCAAGGACCTAAGTCGGTTGCTGAATATAAGGTGGAACTGTGCGGCTATTTTCCGACAGACAAACCAAAATACACGATTTATATTTGTGCGTACAGGCAAGATGTCGGAGAGCTTTATGATGCGGTCTGCAACTTATATTTAAAGCTGATGAAATACTTGTCGGCTCGTTAAGTAAATGATTAAACAACACACTAATTTCAGATTTTATTATGAAATGCAACATTTATGCCCTGTATGTCGCGTTCTCAGTGCTTCTGCTAACGGCAGCGTGCAGTTTGGATAATAAAATAGAGATAACAAACCTTATGCATACGGATATGCGTGAAGATTCTGATTGTATAAAGAAGACAGGCTTTATGGACTACGATTCGGTTACTTATTCAGACGGGTCTTATGCCGTGAGTATGCTGCAGTGGGCTCCTCAGAATTGGCTCATAAAATATGTAGACAAAGACGGCAGGCTCATGGCTACCATATCTGCGGCATCAGAAAACGAACCGCAGCGTATTGTGTATGGATATGACGATAAGGACCGCCTGAAATATATTTTGCAGTTTGATATAAATTTAATGAGAGATTTTGACTTTACGGAGGAAAGATGCGACAGCGCATACCTGCATTTCAGGCTTGCTATAGACAGCCTTGATTTCAGCAGACCTGACACCAGCCGTCATAAGCTGGCTGAAATAGAATATAGTAATGAGGGATATGCCTATAAAGTGGAAGACAGGGCGTCTGGTAAAAAAATAACAGCTCCGACAGGTTATAAACTGAATGTAAGCGTTGATCCATGCGTATGTTTTTGGGAAAGTGATATAAACGGGGGATTTTATTACTTAAAGATTGATGTGGTTCCTTTAAAGAAAGGTAATGGCGATTACTTCATAAAAAGGTTTGTTGATTTCAAGCCTACGACAGAAGAGTATTATCAGAATGGGCAATTGATCAAGACTGTGTGTCACCCTAATCCTAATTATCCTGATGATGTTAAGATAACAACTTCATGCAAGATATTGAATGGAGCAAATATTTATTCGCTACAGTTTGGAAATAGTACGGATACACTGATAAGCACATGGAAAGACGGACTTATGCAAGAGGAAGTTATTAAAAGCAAGTGGGGAACGGTGTTGAACGTGAAGCGTTATTATTACCTTCCTTTGGGTAAAGTTAAGGAAGAGGAGAGGCGTTTTGATTTTAAGGAAAAGAAACTTAAGTCTGCTGTAGAGAAAATAATAAATATTTCAGACTTATTATCAGAAGACGACCTTATTAATCCTTTAAAAAATGATAGTTGGTGGAATGTATATGGTGAATAATACTGAAATATGGTTGGCATAGATGCTTCTTTTTCAGACGTTATTTCATCGCTTATTCATAAACCCAATCGAGCTTGTTTGAATTTGGCCGGATTGTATTTTTATATTGAAGGCTTGTCGCTTTTTAACAGATTTGTCGGGCTATTTCAAGAAAAATGGGCTGCAATAGAAAATAATTAAGACATCAGAAGACATCAATATGTCTGTAGATTCAAACCATATGCGGTCTGTTGACCGGTTCGGGTTTAAATAAAGTTTTTGTTAACGTCACATAAAAGCTAAAAATAAACACTTGACATGGATTAAAAACATATAATTCATCGAAAAATTTTTGCTGCTTATGCTGCGGTTTGGCATAAGTGGCATTTATTTTTGCACAAAAATTAAATAACTTCGTATGATACTTTCAAACACATATATAAAAAATGAGTCAGCATTAAGAAAATATTTTTTAGGAAATATAAGACTTAATTGGACTTTTGGTTAGGTGATGTCATGGTGTAATTTCTTGATTTCAGACAATATTGGCAGGATAATGATGCCGTTGAGGCAGTTTCTGTGATTATATCCGTATGTTGCGGAGCTTTGTTATTTGCATAATGATAAGCTTATGCTGAGAAGAAGCGATAGGTTTTGTTTTGGGGTAAGATATTGTTTGCAATCGAAAGAAATGGGTGGGCTGTGGGTTTTTGTTTCTTATGAATAAGCATGTTTGGCGTACACAGGCTGCAGTATTGTCTGCATGGTTGTGGGCACGGGCATGTTGCGGTTTACTTTTTTTGTACGTTGCGGTTTATAGCTTGGCGTATAAATAATAAATAGCTGGCTGTTGTTGATGCTGTGTTGCCGGTGTCAGCCGTTATTGTTACGGCTGATGTCGGTTGTGTATTGATATTAGAACCAAAAAATAAATAGACAATTAATTATGACAAAAGACCTATTCGACAAGTATATATGGCTTGTTGATGTAATTTACCGCTCGCGAAAAATAACGTTTGAGGAAATCAATGAGCGGTGGCTCAGGTCGAGCCTGAGCGACGGGCAGGACATACCTTTAAGGACATTCCACAACTGGCGTGCGGCCATAGAACAGATTTTCGACATAAACATTGAATGCAACAGAAAAGGAGGCTACTATTATTACATCGAGAATGTAGACGACCTGGAAAACAACGGGTTGCGAAACTGGCTGCTGAACACCTTTTCGGTTAATAATCTGCTTGTAGACGGGCATAACCTCAACAAGCGCATACTGTTTGAATATATGCCTTCGGACAAAGTGCATCTCGAAAAGATTCTTGAAGCCATGCGCGACGGCCATGAGGCACGGCTCGAATATAGGTGTTACTGGTGTGAAGAGACAGGATATTATACTTTTAGACCTTATTGCGTAAAATTGTTCAAGCAGCATTGGTATGCAGTGGGGCAATGTGTCGAATGCGGTTCGGTACGCACATTTGCGTTAGACCATATAATAGATATGCACATCACCGACAAGGAGTTTGTCTATCCCAAGGACTTTAACCCGGAGAAGTTTTTTGAAGACAGCTTCGGCATAGTTATAAGTGACGACAATCCGGTAAAAATCCGTCTGAAGGTGTATGGAATGCATGCGTCGTATATGCGCTCTCAACCTTTGCATCATTCGCAGCAGGAAGTTGAGACTGCCGAAGATTACTCGGTGTTTGAGTATTATATGCGCCCTACGTGCGACCTGATACAGGAGATATTGTCGCGCGGCTCGGATGTAGAGGTGGTATCGCCCGAAAGTTTCCGTAAAAAAGTTGCTGAGGTGATACGCAGGATGGCCGGAAGATACGATGGTGATTCATAATTGGCTACGCCGAACCACGTTTCACAATTTTTTCCGCCATGAAATGAGGTGATGAATCTCTGACATGGCGGAAACTTTTTTATTAAGGATGAAGAGCTAAGAAACATGGCTCGTTTTAATTAAATTGTGAAACGTGGTTCAGTGCAGCCAATTATGAATTGTTCTTTTGCATTCTTCTTTCGATTTGTATTCACGTTTCGTTTTAATGTTGTATCTTTGTCGGCGGATTCGCGATGAATATACAGGAAATTTCTGATTTATATGCCAAGTCGCCGCAGGTTGCGGCACTGGTCAGGTTGCTGGAAGACAAGTCAGTTCCGACCGTTTTCCTGCAGGGACTTGTTGCGTCGGCCGCTCCAATGATGTTTGCGTCGGCCGCACGTCGTGTCAGTCCTATGTGTCTTTTTGTTCTTAACGATGCCGAGGAGGCCGGCTATTTTTATCACGACCTTACACAGATAATGGACAACACAGACGTGTTGTTCTTTCCATCATCTTATCGGCGTCAGGTGAAATACGGACAGCGTGATCCGGCCAGCGAGATATTGCGCACCGAGGTGCTCAGCCGCTTGTCGGCGCCGCTTGAGGGCCATCCTCTTTATGTGGTTACATGTCCTGAGGCGTTGAGCGAGCTTGTCGTGTCGCGCAAAAAACTTGACGAACGCACATTGCTGCTGCGCACAGGCGACACGCACGACGTTATACAACTGGAAAGAACGCTGCGCGACTTTGGCTTCACAGAGGTTGACTATGTTTACGAGCCGGGCCAGTTTGCCCTGCGCGGAAGCATTCTCGACGTGTTCTCCTATAGCAGTGAATATCCTTTCCGTATCGACTTTTTCGGCGATGAAATAGACTCTATACGCACCTTTGAAGTGCAGAGCCAGTTGTCGCGCGACAAGCGCGAGCGCATAGAGATAGTGCCCGAGCTGGCAACGCTGACCGACGAGAAAGTGTCGTTCATGCGCTTTCTGCCTGAAGACACCATCATTGTGGCTAAAGACATTCTGTATGTGCGCGACGTTATAGACCGCACCTATCATGACGGCTTTTCGCAGCAGGCTAAGAAAGAACGTCTCGAGGGACTGACCGAGATGGAGCAGCAGGCCGTGATGAAGGAGCTTAGGGCGGACTCCATGCTGATAAGCGGAGCACGCTTTATGACCGATGCTTCTGGTTTCAGACGTATGGAGATGGGCACCAAGCCGACGGGCACACCGGCGGCAACGCTGAAGTTTGACATGACGCCTCAGCCACTGTTCCATAAGAACTTCGACCTGCTGACAAAGGCTCTTGAAGACTATATGCTGCGCGGATATAAACTTTATATCCTTGCCGACAGCGCCAAGCAGAACGAGCGACTGAAGGACATCTTCACAACGCTGGCAGACGAAGGCAAAGCCGGACGGATAGAGTTCTTGCCTGTTGACAAGACTCTGCATGAAGGATTTGCCGACAACAGTATGCCGGCATGCTTCTTTACCGACCATCAGATATTCGACCGCTTCCACAAATACAGTCTGCGCTCTGACGCCGCACGCAGCGGCAAGATGGCGCTCACCATGAAAGAGTTGCAGGAGATGGAGCCGGGCGACTATATCGTGCATGTGGATTTCGGCATCGGACGCTTTGCCGGATTGGTTCGTGTGCCGGCAGGCAACAGCTATCAGGAGGTGATACGCATCATTTATCAGAACAACGACAAAGTGGACGTGAGCATCCACTCGCTCTACAAGATATCAAAATACAAGCGCCGCGACAGCGAGACTCCGCCACGCCTGAGCACACTCGGCACTGGGGCATGGGACAGGCTGAAGGAGCGCACCAAGAAGAAGATAAAGGACATTGCGCGCGACCTTATAAAGCTATATGCGGCGCGCCGACACGAACAGGGCTATGCCTTCAGTGCCGACTCGTTTATGCAGCATGAGCTTGAAGCCAGTTTTATATATGAGGACACGCCCGACCAGCTGAAGGCCACTAACGATGTTAAGGCCGACATGGAGAGCCGCAGGCCTATGGACAGGCTTGTTTGCGGTGATGTAGGCTTTGGCAAGACCGAGGTGGCTGTGCGTGCTGCATTTAAGGCAGCTTGCGATTCTAAGCAGGTGGCAGTACTTGTGCCTACAACTGTTTTGGCTTATCAGCATTATCAGACATTCTCAAAGCGACTGAAGGATTTTCCCGTGCGTGTTGATTATCTGTCGCGCGCACGCAGCGCAAAGAAGACCCGTGAGGTGCTGACTGACCTTGCCGACGGCAAGATTGACATCATTGTCGGCACGCACAAGCTGATAGGCAAGAGCGTGAAGTTTAAAGACCTAGGACTGCTCATAATAGACGAGGAGCAGAAGTTTGGTGTGGCAACAAAGGAGAAACTGCGCAAGATGAAAGTGAACGTAGACACGCTGACTATGTCGGCAACGCCGATACCGCGCACGCTACAGTTCTCGCTGATGGGTGCGCGCGACATGAGTATAATGCAGACTCCGCCGCCCAACCGCTATCCTATATGCACAGAGCTGCACACCTTTGACAAGGAAGTGATAGCCGATGCCATAAACTTTGAGATGAGCCGCAACGGACAGGTGTATTTCGTTAACGACCGCATAAGCAACCTGCCTGAGCTTGCCGCCATGATACGTAAGTATGTGCCCGACGCGCGTGTGGCCATCGGTCACGGACAGATGAAGCCCGAGGAACTCGAGAAGATCATAATGGACTTCATGAACTATGAATACGACGTGCTGCTGTCTACCACCATCGTTGAGAACGGCATTGACATAAGCAACGCCAACACCATAATTATCAACGATGCTCACCGCTTCGGACTGTCTGACCTTCATCAGATGCGTGGCCGTGTCGGCCGTGGCAATCGCAAGGCTTTCTGTTATCTGCTTGCTCCGCCTAAGTCGGTGCTTACGCAGGAGGCCCGTCGCCGGCTTGAGGCTCTCGAGACGTTCTCTGAACTTGGCAGCGGATTTAACCTGTCTATGCAGGACCTCGACATCCGCGGAGCCGGCAATCTGCTTGGAGCCGAGCAGAGCGGATTTATGGAAGACCTTGGATATGAGACTTATCAGAAGATATTGAATCAGGCTGTAACCGAGCTGAAGAACGATGAGTTCAGCGATATGTATGAGGACGAGATGGCCGAGGGCAAGACATTTACGGGCGACGACTTTGTTGAGGACTGCGCCATTGAGAGCGACCTCGAGATGTATCTGCCCGACCAGTATGTGCCCAGCAGCAGCGAACGTATGCTCCTTTACCGTGAGCTTGACAACATTCAGACTGATGCCGACCTTGACGCTTACCGTTCTCGTCTTGTCGACCGTTTCGGTCATGTGCCTCACGAGGGCGAAGAACTTATGCATGTTGTTCCGCTGCGCCGTATAGGCAAGCGCCTTGGCTGTGAGAAGATTATCCTGCGTCAGGGACAGATGCGCATGCAGTTTGTGAGCAACCCCATGAGCGCATATTATCGCAGCAACGTGTTCGACACCGTCTTAAACTATATCGGTCATAATCCGCGGACATGCAATCTGAAGGAAGTAGCCGGCAAGCGCATGATGATGGTTACGGGCATTAATACCGTTGGCGAAGCTGTAAAAAAACTGCGTGAGATAGAAGGGTTTAAGTGAAGAACTAAGAGTGAAGAACGAAGAATTCAATAGCTTTGCCGTATAGATTTTATTGGCAATTACTATGCATTTGAATTGACTAACGTCGAACACTGTTTCTTTGTTCTTCACTCTTCGTTCTTCACTTTATTTATTCTGTGTTTCATTGTTCTCAGTGCGCTGTATGATATGCCGGTGGTTAGCATAATTTCGTCGTTGGTTTTGCCGTTGTTAATCATTATCAGCAGGAAAATGTTATATGGAGTCAGCTTTTTGTAGTTACGCTCTATACTTTCTATGGTTTTAGGGTCTATAGTCCTGTAATATTCAATCACGGCTTCATAGTCGTCCTTCTTCCATGTTATGGTCTTACCTCCTTTTTCCAGTTCATCGTAAAGCGTGCGTCCGTGGCCGAGAATAGTCATTCTCCTTTCTTTCAGACTCTCAATTTTCTTGTTCAGTTTCTCTATTTCCTTTTCGTTCTTGTCTTTCTCCTTGTCGAGTTCGCTTATCTTCTGTCTGTATTGTTCCGTCGTTCTGCTTATGTCCTCAATTTGTCGTTTTGTCGCATTTCTTCTTCGGCGGTTATATGCAAGCATGGATATCATTACAGCCGCTGCAAAAACCATTACGGCTGATATGGCAATCACGAGTCTGTTTTGGGCTTGCTCATCAGCCGCCTTTCTCTCGGCATTGTTTTGCAGACTGAGCATGTGTTCTGTCTGCTGTTTAGTCTTTATGCTGTCTTTTGTGGCCAAAGCCCTTTCTTCAAGTTCAGACGCCTCTTTATATTTTCCCTCTTCTTTTTTAAGGTCTGCCATCCATAACAGCACTTCTGCCTTAAGTTCAAGTTCGTTTGTGTTTAGTGCGTCGTTCAGCAGTTGCCATGCCTTTTGGTTCTCTCCTCTTTCAAAATAAATTGAGCCTATGATATAATATGCGTGCGCATTTGGCTTAATTTCCAAAGACTTTTTCGCATAAAGGATAGCTTCGTCATACATGTTTTTGTTGATGAAACTTATACTTATATTTGTCAATATTTCTGCAATATGTTCATTGTTATTCAAATATTTTAAATAAGGAATTATTTTTTTTGAATATACTATGCTGCTGTCAACTTCTTCAATACGATTAAAAGCTAAATTAATCTTATTCATTGATAAGGCGATAAGAATTTTGTTGTTAGCTTTTTGGGCAGTCTGAAGGGCTCTCCGAGCATAGTTTAGTCCGGTTTGATAATTGCCGGTGTCGATATTTATAAAAGATAAGTTGATGTATATTTTCGTAATGAAGTTAAGGTCGCTTGTTCCTTTGGCCAAGTGTTCCGCTTTTTTTATTAAGTTTATGCCTTCGCTTTTGTTGCCCCTTTGATAGCATGTTATGCCTTTATAATAATATGCCTTGGCCAGCAAAATCTTGTTGTTGTTTTCTTCATAGAACCTTATGCTTTCATTAATCAAGGAGTCAGAATCGGTTTGCTTGTCGAGACAAAAATTTGCTTGCGTCATCAGCAAGTCATAATATGCTTTGTTTTCTTCGTTTAGCCTTTTGACATTTATGTCCGACAGGTTATTCATGGCAAGTTCATATTTCTCCTTTTCAAGCAGTCTTTCTATTTCCGACAGCTTTTCATGTGTGTCGTTGTCGTTACTGCAATTTGTTAATATTAAAACGGATAAAATAAGGCAGAGTATAATTTTTGTCATTGCTTCAGAATTTTGATTAAAGGTATGAAAATAATACCAATCGAGCAAGAAAAATGAACGTTTTATCATTGCATCGTGTTACATTTTTAGTTTGATAAATACTGTAATATGGATGCTAAAGTGTTGATGCATAATGCTTTATGTATAAATGAAAAATGTAACACACCCGAAAAGATAAGCCGAAAAAGTTTGGATGTAATTTTGGATAACACTAATTTTGGAAGTAACGAAATTATTAAAAAAAGTATTATGAAAAAAATCATCATGTTATTTATGCTTTTGGCTGTAATGACATCAGCCGGGGCGCAGAACGCATCAAATGCGGAAAAGTTTTACGACAGATTGTTGACTGATTTTGCAGTTGTTAGCGGAACTAAGTGTAATGGCGTCACGCTGCTTTCGCCAAGTGTAAATTTAGGTTATAAGCTCCTTCCTCGTATGTCTTTGTTCCTGCACACAGAAACGCTGTATGGGCATTATGACGAACTGAAAAGCTACGCAAGGACACAAACTCTTGGAGGTGGAGTAGGGTATACTTTATGGAAAGCAGATGCCGTGGCTCTCGAAGTGCGTGGCACTGTGGCTGCAGGACTTAGTTCTGAATGGAAAAATGTTATATACGACGCTGCGCTGATGATGAAGTTAGGGCGCGGAAAAATACATATGAACGTCGGTGTGGGATTCCGCCACATCAGTTCGCGCACAGCCGGCATAGACAATTATAATGGTGCCAACTTCATATTGGGCTTCGGTATTTAGGTTTGCTTAAGGTGCTAAAAGACCGGTTATTGAAAAAAGACACTGAAAATCGTAACCAAATCATATTGTTTTGCTTAACCTGTGTCTGTAATTGCAATCCAGCTAAACCGAATTGTAAGCAAAATCATGCGTAAATGTTTTAAATCATTAACCTATCGTTTATGCATCGTAACTCGGCCACTTTTACCTCAAAAGTGGCCGAGTTTTTAGTCGTAATCCTATGACTTTTTTATGCTATCCATAAGGTTATTATAAAAACTGAGAATTTATAATTAAATTATATGCATAAGGCGGTTTGTGTTTAAGCTTTTAGCCACAGCTGTCTGATGATAAAAAACTCCCCGTAAGCACCCAACTGTGCTTACGGGGAATAGAATATGATAATAAAGATTTTGTTATTCTGCCGTTTTCTTCATAAACTTTCTTACAGGTCTGTCGGCGTTGTTGCTGCCGTCAGCACGTGTTGAAGGCGAGTAGTCAGGATAAGAGTAGCCATACCAGCTGTCCCAGCCCCATTCGAAGTCACCCCAGTTAGGTGATGACGTCTTGCGCAGCCTGAACTGCATTGGGTCGCCATATTCGCCTATGATAGTTCCGCTGAACCAGCTTTCAGATAGCGAGTAGTCGTATATTGTGAAGTAGGTGTCGTCCTCGCGTGAGTAAATTTCGATGTTGCGGTTGTTCACTCTCCATTCTATGTGGCTTGCGAAATAGTCCCACGGAGCATCGCTGTAATAGTCAATCCAGTAGCCTGTGCCCGAAGCATATTCGTAAGGATCCTTGTCAAAGGCCAGGATTGAGTAAGAAGAGTAGTAGGTGTGTCCGTTCCACTCGCTCGTTACGTACATGTCGCCTTCCCAAACGCCCCACAGTGTGTCGGCTATGTATTCGTCGTCGTCGCAGCTTACGAATGTCAATGACATGGCTGCCATCATTATCATAGCAAGGATAGATGTAAACTTTTTCATAATATATCGCTTTAAATTATTAATATTCTGTTTTGCTGTTTTAAATATTCTGTTGCAAATATAATTCATTGTGTCTGCCTGTGCAAGCATAAATCCATATTGTTTTTAGGAATTTCCCTATTTTTATGTTACCAAAAGCCTACTTTCATAGATGAATCGTGCCGTGAGAGACGCGCAGAAGTGAGGGCGCGATAACGGCAGAAGGCTTTATAGTCCGGTGTAGAGCGAGATAGTGGGGAGTAAGTTTTTAAAGCTCCGTTTAATTTAGTATCTTTGCATTCGTGCAGAATAATAAACAGACTGAAGGATGAAAAACAAGAAACACTTGATTATGGCAGCAGCCCTTATGGCTGCCCCGGTGTGCGCACAGGCGCAGGCCGTACACGAAACAATGAAGGTGAACATTGAGCGCGGGCGCATTGATGCCGTTACGGGCATAGTATATTCGCAGATTACATCGGCATCAGACAACCGCACGCTGCAGATGACTCTGCTCGTGCCGTGTACGGACAAGCCAAAACCGGCCATAATATATTATCCCGGCGGCGGATTTCTTTCGGCAGCACACGACAGATATGTAGAGATGCGCATGGCTCTGGCTGAGGCCGGCTTTGTGGTGGCATCAGTAGAGTATCGCACCGTGCCCGACATGTTTCCGGCTTTGCTGGTCGACGGCAAGTCGGCCGTCCGCTATCTTCGTGCCCATGCCCGTCAGTTTGGCATCGACCCTCAGCGCATAGGCGTGATAGGCGATTCGGCAGGAGGCTATCTTGCACAGATGGTAGGTGTTACGGGCGGCGACAAGGAATATGATCAGGGCGACTATCTCGACCAAAGTTCGGATGTGCAGGCCGCAGCGACAATTTATGGCATAAGCAACCTGATGAACATAGGCGAGGGGTATTCAAAGGAGATACAGGACATACACGCATCGAAGGCCGTTACCGAGGCGCTGCTCGTTCATGGCACTGCTTTTGCCTCTTATCCTGGCGCAAGCATTCTTAGCGATACGGCAAAGGCCATGAAGGCAAGTCCGATGGGGCATATACGCAAGGGACTGCCTCCGTTCCTGATAATGCACGGCACGGCAGACGCACTGGTGTCGCCTGTGCAGAGCAGGCAGCTGTATGACGCGCTGAAGAAAGCAGACAACGACGTAAGCTATGTAGAGGTTGAAGACGCCGGGCATGGCGACATGTACTGGTTTCAGCAGCCTGTCATCGACCGCGTGGTTAGATGGTTTAAGGAGAAACTTGCAGAAAAATAATATTTTGTGAATTAAGAAAATCAAAGGGGACGTTTTTTGAGTGAATCAAAAACGTCCCCTTTGATTGTTTATGGTGTCTTTATTAGGATGATAATCAACGAGACAAACGTTCCGGCTGATTTGCGCGGGTGTTGTTGTGCGTAGCGGTAATCTGCCGGAATTAAATATAACAACCGAAAATCAGAGCGGCTAATTTTCTGATCTATCGCCAGCTCATAAACAATTTTGTAGTTTCGGCATCATGATGGTCGAAGAACAGACTTTTGCCTGTGTCGAGTGTGGCTATCTCTGCCATTTCCTCGTCTGAAAGTTCAAAGTCGAAGATGTCGAGATTCTGCTTCATGTGCTCTATGTGAACAGACTTCGGTATTATTATCACGCCACGCTGAATCAGCCAGCGCAATGCAATCTGTGCCACGCTCTTGCCGTGACTGTTGCCTGTCTTTGTGAGAGTTTCGTTGCTGAACAGATTGTTGCGGCCTTCCGCAAGCGGACCCCATGACATGATGTGTGTGCCGAACTCTTCCATTATCTTCTGTGCTTCAGTCTGCTGATTGAACACATGCGTCTCAACCTGATTGACCGCAGGCACAATGTCGACGTTGCTGGCCAGGTCGATAAAGTGGTCGGGATAAAAGTTGCTCACGCCTATGGCGCGCAGCTTGCCCTCTCTGTAGGCATCCTCGAGTGCCCTGTAGGCTCCGTAGCGGTCGCAGAATGGCTGATGAAGAAGCATCAGGTCGATGTAGTCGGTCTGCAGTTTGCGCAGACTCTCGTCTATCGATGCTTTTGCCTTTTCGTAGCCGTAGTTGGATATCCACACCTTGCTCACGATGAAAATGTCCGACCGGTTAATTCCGCTGTTCTTCACGGCACGTCCTACGCCTTCCTCGTTGTGGTAGGCCTGTGCCGTGTCAATCATTCTGTAGCCTGTTTTCAGTGCGTCGCTCACGCAACGTTCACATTCGTCGGGCGAAACCTGATATACGCCGTAGCCTATCTGCGGCATCTCTATTCCGTTGTTCAGTTTTATTGTCTTCATGTTACCTTCGTTTTTATGTTTAGCAAAATGTTTCTTTCACTTTGCAAAGTTAGCAATAAATAACTGTGTGTAGAGGATATGGATTACGGATAGATTAACCACTTTTACAGACTTTTTTAATCACTCTTTGAGACGTCGGCTGCAGAGCCGTTTCTGCTGTGCCTGCCGGCAACGTGAAGGCATACGCTGCCTATGGCCTTTGCCTCTCGGTTATAGCCACCTTTATCACTCCGTCAAGCCTGTTTTCAAACGTGCGGTAAGCCTCTTCAATCTCGTTTAGCGGATAGCTGTGGGTTATCAGCGGGGTGGTGTCGATGCGGCCTTCGGATATCAGACGCAGAATTTCGTCGCAGTCGCAACCGTCAACGCCGCCTGTCTTGAACGTAAGGTTCTTGCCGTACATATCTGGCAGGGGCAGTGTCTGCGGCTTGTCGTAAAGAGCCACAACGGTAACTATAGCATTGGGACGTGCGCATCGCCATGCCAGTTCGAAAGTGTCGTCGGCTCCTGCCACTTCAATCACTCTGTCGGCACCGCCGCGGCAGCTGTTGGCTTTTACAAAGGCTTCGGCGTCTTCGGGTTTGGTTACGAGTACATCGGGATAATGACTTCGTACAAAACGGATGCGCTCGTCCGACTTCTCGCAGACGATTATGCGCCGTGGCTTATGGAGCATGGCGCACAGCAGGGTGCATATGCCTGTCGGACCGGCACCTATTATCATTACTGTGTCGTCTGATGTAATTTCGGATATGCGTGCTGCCCAGAATCCTGTGGCAAGTATGTCGCCTGTGAAGAGTGCCTGCTCGTCTGTTACGTTGGCGGGTATGCGGTTGAGTCCGTTGTCGGCGTGCGGCACTCTTACATATTCGGCCTGTCCGCCGTCAATTCGGCAACCTAACGCCCAGCCTCCGTCGGGGTCTTCGCAGTTGTTCACGTAGCCGTGCTTGCAGAAGAAGCATTCGCCGCAGAACGTTTCAACGTTCACCGTAACGCGGTCGCCCGGCTTAACGTTTCTTACTTCAGCTCCCACCTGTTCAACTATGCCCACCATCTCGTGGCCAACGGTTATGCCGGGCACGGCCCTCGGCACGCTGCCGTGCTTTATGTGCAGGTCGCTTGTGCAGATGCTTCCGAGGGTTACGCGCACAATGGCGTCGCGCGCGTCTTTAATTTGCGGCACGGGCTTTTCTTTAAGTTCAAACCGTCCGCGCTCTATGTATGTGTATGCTAACATCGTTTTGCTTGGTTTTATGGTTATATTAAATATGTTTCGGTATGTAATGAGTCAGGATAAAACCCTGATTGCCGCATTGCTGGCCACTGGTTATTCCTCTTTGGCATTGAAGAAGGCGTCGAGTACTTCGGCAAATATGTCGCCTGGCGATATGCTGTCAAACAGCTGCATGCATGTGCGCAGCTTCAGTACGTCGATTTGTGAGCCCATAAGTCTTCGTATTGTGGTGCGGCCTTTGTGCTCGAGCAGTGCGGCAGACATTTCGCGCAGTCGCGCTCCGAGCAGCGGGTGTGCCAGATATGCGCGTGCTTCGCCGGTGCCGTCGAGTCCGTAATATTCAGAGTTGTAGCTGTGCCCAAGACCTTTCTGCTGCGGAAATATGTACCATATCCAGTGGCTACGCTTGCCTCCGCTGCGTATTTCGCTCAATGCTGTTGCATATTCAGTTTCCTGTGCATCGACGAATCTTTGCAGATTATATTCATTTTCGTTCATGGCATTATGTTTATTTGGTTTGTATGTCTTGTTCCTTGTTTTTGGAATGCTATGCGCGGGGTGCCGTCGGCAACGTAGATTGTGCCGCATCTTATGAATCCTTCTTTCTCCAGAATGCTGATCATCGTGGAGTTAAGTTCGTGAGTGTCCACCCTCAGGTTGCCTTTGTCAAGGGCAAACCTTATGGCAAGCAGTGCGATGCCGCCTATGGTGCCGTCAGACGCAAGTCGGTGTATCACGTTATAAGGCTCGTCGTCGGGCCATTGTCCGTTATATATCTTGGCGTAGGTAGGTTCCGGCGACGGGCGCATGCAGAAGCATGCCACTATGCGGCCGTTGAGGCATATCAGATAGAAACACCCGTCGGCAACATCACTCGCCACGGTCTGTTTCTGTGGATAGCCGTTAGTCCACTGCACGTTGTTGCCGTTGCGGCGCATATATTGCCGCGCCTTGTCGAATATATCGTTTATCTGTGGCCACAGATTTTCAAATTCCTCTTTGCGGCACAGTTTTATCTGCGGTCTTGTGTCTTTTGTAACGGCAGAGCCGTCGTGTTTTGCATATTGTTTCATATCAGGCTTTTGGCACATATAGTTTTTTTAATGACATACAAAGATAGTGAAAGGCGAGAGCAAAGTCAAATAAAAGACGTAGTTTTTTGAATTTTGTCTTAGCCGAGCCGCCTCCTATCTTATTCAAAGATAGTGAAAGGCGAGAGCAAAGTCAAATAAAAGACGTAGTTTTTTGAATTTTGTCTTGGCCGAGCCGCCTCATTTTTGGTATGCCTGCCGTCGTTTGTAAATATTCCTGTATTACGGAAACAGATATAAAGGTATTTTTGACTTTGTGCAATTACATAAATATTTCAAAAAACTTCTTCAAAGGATGTGGGATATTCAAAACTTTTGTGTAAGTTTGCAGAAGATAAAAATATCATGCCAAAAGTTTACTGATAAACAGTTGTCGCAGCGTTTGGCATAAAGTTTGTAGAAGATTTTATATATAAACCGATAAAAACAAAAGATGAAAACAGTTTATGATTTCACTGTCAAGGACAGAAAAGGAAAAGACGTATCGTTAAAGGAGTATTCCAACGAGGTGCTGCTGATTGTAAACACAGCAACAAAGTGCGGATTCACACCGCAGTATGAGGAGTTGGAGAAACTTTATGAAAAATATCACAGCCAGGGATTTGAGATTCTCGATTTCCCCTGCAACCAGTTCGGACAGCAGGCTCCGGGCACAGACGAGTCTATACACGAGTTCTGCAAGCTGAACTATGGCACAGAGTTCCCCCGCTTTAAGAAACTGAAGGTTAACGGCGAAGACGCAGATCCTCTGTACAAATATCTTACAAGCCAGAAGGGCTTTGCCGGATGGGACATGAGTCATCCTATAGCTCCGATTCTTGACGATATGCTGTCAAAGGCAGATCCCGACTATAAGAGCAAGGCAGACATCAAGTGGAACTTCACAAAGTTCCTTGTTGCCAAGAACGGTGTAGTTGTGGCACGTTTCGAGCCTACAGAGAAGATAGAGAACATAGAGAAGCAGATTGAAGAACTGTTGAAGAAATAAAAACATATACATTCATATTTGTATAAGATGAAATGAAAAGCCAATGATATAGCGCGGTGCAACCTTATGGGGCATGGTGGTGTATTGTTGGCTTTTCTTTGTCTTTTAAAAAAACTATAAATTAATATGGAAAACGCAGAGAGAGTGAGCTGCCTTATCATAGGCAGCGGTCCGGCAGGATATACGGCTGCGATATATGCAGCACGTGCTAACCTGAATCCGGTAGAGTATTGCGGTCTGCAGGTTGGCGGACAGCTGACACAGACTACAGTGATAGAGAATTTCCCCGGCTATCCCGAGGGTGTTGACGGCAATCAGATGATGTTGGATTTGAGGCAGCAGGCAGAGCGCTTCGGTACAGACATGCGCGACGGCGTTATCGTTAAGGCCGACCTGAGCGAGGCTCCTTACAAGCTGACAACAGACGACGGACATGTTATTGCTGCCGACACTGTAATCATTGCCACAGGTGCTTCGGCAAAATATCTCGGACTGGCTGACGAGGAGAAATATAAGGGCGAAGGCGTGTCTGCATGTGCCACATGCGACGGCTTCTTCTATCGCAAGAAGGTTGTTGCCGTTGTTGGCGGCGGCGACACAGCATGCGAGGAGGCTCTTTATCTTGCAAGTCTTGCAAAGAAGGTTTACATGATTGTGCGCAAGCCGTTCTTACGTGCATCAGAGGTTATGCAGCGCCGTGTAAAGGAGGCTGAGAACATAGAGATTCTGTTTGAGCACAACACGCTCGGCCTTTATGGTGAGAACGGTGTTGAGGGTGCCCACCTCGTTAAGCGCAAGGGCGAACCCGACGAGGAGAAATACGATCTGCCTATCGACGGCTTCTTCCTTGCTATCGGTCACAAGCCTAACAGCGATGTGTTTAAAGAGTGGCTCGACCTCGACGAGATAGGATATATCAAGACCATAGGCAATACTCCTTGCACCAATGTGCCCGGCGTATTTGCTGCCGGCGACGTTGCCGATCCTCACTATCGTCAGGCTATCACAGCTGCTGCAAGCGGTTGTCGTGCGGCAATAGAGGCTAAGAACTATCTTCAGGAGCATCCGTCTCACTGATAGACGTTTGCTGGCTTGAATTAGAAATAAAGCGGAGTATGAGCGCGTATGATTTTTCATGTCGTTCATACTCTTTTTTGTATTGTGCCGGATATTAGTAGATAAGTCTTTTCAAAGCTTGTGTTATTCGGTATATGCAGGCTTTATTCTGACAAAATGGCGGTAATCCGAATATAGAAAATAAATCGGCGAGCCCGAAATATCTGGTTTGCTCAAAAATAATCACTTGTTTGCAACAGAAAACTCGGCCACTTTTACATCGAAAGTGGCCGAGTTTTGACTCATAAACAATAGGTTAATGATTTGAAACCTATGGATATGATTTAGCTTATAGTCTTTATTGAAATTGGCTGTATTTTATCTAACTTTTAATAAAAATACGTCTATTACTTTCTGATTTTTTAAGTTTAAATGCAATTAAACTTTTGTTGCCCGTAAAAACAAAATAAGTGGATATGGAGTTGAACTCAAAAAAGAGCAGTTGGGCTGACTTATATATTCTGTATTATAAATTGCCGTTTATAAAATCATGCAGCCGAGTTATTTTACAGAAAAGCGTTTAAATTCAAAGATTTTGTAAAGATACTTTATTGAGATAAAAAACATATTCGTGTATAGTCCGTAACGTTTGCATGCCTTAACGTCTTCTTTCGTAATCAGTATTCTGTTCTTGATGCTTTTAGTGCTGACGCCGCCGGTTCGCATCGTTACAAAATCCTTTTTAAGGTACTTTGTCCTAATCTGGTATTTATGAAATAGCCTGACCATCATGTCATAGTCAGATGCTATTTTATAATCTAACGAATAATTGCCGCATTTCTCATAAACTTCACGTTTTACGTAAAATGACGGATGTGCGGGCATAAAGCCGAAGCGCAGCCAAAATGGCTTGAACATGGCAGACGAATAATACCTTACAATTTTGTCGGGGTTGCTTCCGTCGATGAAATGTATGTCTCCGTAGACAGCATCTAATTTGTTGTCTGCAAAAGCCTTTACTACATTCTCTATGATGTCATCGGATGTGAAATAGTCGTCTGAGTTGAGAATGCCGACGATGTCTCCCGAACTTTTGCTGATGCCTTTGTTCATAGCATCGTATATACCTTTGTCTTTTTCAGACAGATAATGCAGCCTGCCGTTAAAGCGTTCTTGATATTTTTTTATTATGTCTAATGTCCTGTCGGACGAGTTCCCGTCAATAATCCAATATTCAATGTTAGAATATGTCTGGCTTAATACAGATTCTATTGTGCTTGCAACCGTTTTGGCACTATTATATGTAGTTGTTATTATTGATACTTTAATCATTTTCTGTATATTAGGCAAGTTTTATCATGACAGGCTCAATTGTCTGCAGTTAAGCCATCTCTAAATTAAATGCGAAGTTAATCAAAATAAATATTTTGAGCAAATTTTTGAATATTTTAGATGTAACAAAACATCATTGCGGTTGTCCGTCACAGTTTTATGAGGCCTTTGCATATCGCATACCTGAAATTTATTTTGTCTTTTAACGACGAGGTGCTTTTTCTTGCTGTTGACGAACTGTTGTGCCCATGTCTTCTGAACAGAATAAGACTTTGGGGTATGAAGCATACATTAAATTTGAATGCTGCGACATTTCCGAGCCAGATGTCATGCATAGGGGTGTCTTCAGGAAATGGTATGGCAGCGTTTAGCAGTTCTTTTCTGAAAGCCATGCAACAGCCAAGATATCCGTTCTTTAGAAGCAGGTTATACCATTTCCCGTATTTTGTGTTGTTGAGCCTGAAAAAAGAAGATGAAGTCTCCTTTAAATCACCGTCGGTTACTGTTGCATCGCTGACAACACAACAATAATCTTTAAGATATTTCATACATATAGAAACTTTGCCCTCTTTCCATACATCATCCTGGTCGGCAAGGAAGATGTAGTCTCCTTTAGCATGTTTCAGTGCCTGCTCAAAATTTTTTGTGGGTGAACCCATGCCGGGCCCGTCAATAATCTTTATTCTGCCGTCATTTAATTCCTCAATTATATTTCTTGTATTATCCTTAGAATTATCATCCGATACGATTATCTCATCGGCGGGGGCTAATTGTTCCAGTATGGAAGTCAATTGTTGTTTTATGAATTTTTCACCGTTGTATGTGGCTATGCAGACTGAAATCATGGCAACTTTATTTCTTTATTATACTTTTGACTAATATTTTGAACGTTTCTGTTGTCTTACATCTTACAGAGAGGGCTATAGTATGTTTTAAGACAAGATACGATATCCTGGCTTTTGTATATATGCTTCTGGTCTCGAAGTTGGTAGCATTTTGGCAATATTTCTTAAAGCGGCTGATAAGTTTTGCTTTGTCTTCAGCGTTATTCGAAAAGTCTTGTATGCATTCGATGTTTAATACGATGAAGTTTTTAGTGACTCTTTTCAGTCTTTCAATAAATTGAAAATCAGAAAAGTCGAGGCTTACGTCTTCTTTATATCCGCCCGCTTTAATAAAGTCGGCGACTTTTATCAGCATCCCGCTATTTATAATGTCATATTCTTTAATTTTATGCATGCCTGGTTTTATGCATGTCGTCTGTTTCCAAATACACGATCTGACAGGTGACAGAAATCTGTCGCCGGATATCTTGTGTATGGGTACGAACAGACTGCAGTCAAGGTTCTCCGTCAAAGCCTTTTCATATTCAGCCATTGCTTCCGGTGGAAATGTCGTATCTTGGTCTGATAACAAAATCCATTCGTATCCGTGTTGTCTGGCATACCTTGCTGCTTCATTGTAATGTATGGATAGTCCAGGGTTGGAAGGATCCCATACATATTCGTATTTCCCATTAGGGAGATCTATCTTTTCGTATTGTTTTGTTTGCGAGTTGTCAAAAACAAGCAAACAGCTTATGTTGTCTATATTATTTTTTATTAATGTATTGTATACGTTGCAGCTGGTTAATTTCGACCCGTAAATCACCACCACAACGGCAATTGATGCAGGATTGTTGTTTCTTGTAAATTTATCCATCTTTCATCACTCCTTATTATAGCTCAAATTGATGTGACAAATAAAGATAAGTACGGTCATCTGTATGATTGATGACAAACCCTGGAATATCTGTTCGTCAACAAACTGGGTAACTAATAATGTAAAAATATAGGCATATAGATACATCATCAGGTTGTTGCCTGTTTTTGAATATTTGTATATTGCGCCAATAATTAATCCTTCAATCAAGGCAAATACAAAAATTCCGGTAAACCCAAAGTCCTTGAAGTATGAAGACATTATTGTATATACGTTAGTTGGCAGAGGCGTTGTACAGAATTCCTGAACGATAGGGGGAGGGGTGTTTATGTTGAATCCGAGTGATTCAAAAAGTCCATAGAAGAAGCGAAGAGTTACTTCACCCCATTGGGTAGATGAACATGGAGACAGTTGTCCAAATGCGATGATAGATGTTACAGAATAAATTATCAGCAAGTCTCCAATAACCTCGGCATCTGTTTCGGTGTCTGAGCTTCCTCTTAGAATATACATCAGCGGTACCAATGCAATAAGAAACACTGATCCCCAAAATATAGGCTTTAATGATATTCTTCCTTTCTCATAAAGCAGATAAAGGCTTGTAAATATGTACATGAACAATGTCATCTTTCCCATTGTCGCAATAAAGAAGAGAAAGCAGAGCGATATGACAAGCAACATGCGCCATTTCCTTATTTTGCTGCGGCATATTTCTATGATTAGCAGAGTGTTTATGACGTATACAAAATATTTTACAATGCCAAGCTGGTTCTCTTCAGGGTTGACAGCCTGTTCTCTTAACGTGTAGAACAGGCCTTCGGGCGAACCGAGCATAAATGCATGTTGCACAGCTTTATACACGGCCATAGGAACAAGGATCAGCGTAATTAATGTTATTATGTCAACATTCTTTTCGCATACTTTCCATGGGCTTTTTTTATATGAAGGGAAAACTACAAAGGTGACGGCAGATGTAATGACAAAGGTAAATACCCAAATGGTTAAGCCGTATACAAATTGTTCAGAAACAGCATACAGCTCCTTATGAACAAAAGTATAGAGCGTAAGAATTATAATCCAGACAATCAGAGTTGTATTCCATGGTGAGAATATCTGACGTTTTGGAAGATAAGAGCAGAATCTGGGTGACAGCAGGAAAAAAGACAGCATTCCTGCGAACAAAAATATTAATATTATTATGTTTGTCAACATTTTGCCTTTATTTACTTATTCCATATTCCCGTTGCTTTATTGTTTGCCAGCTTTTCAAACTGAATCTTATTGCATATAGTGCATATCAGATTAACGGATATCAGTGCACTGATGATGCCGTAAAGACCAAATCTGTTGCCTAAGAATATAGCCAACGGGATGTATATTATAGCTTCTAACGCTGTTATTATTGTAATCAGACGTATTTTTCCTATTCCGAAGAGGATGTTAGAGTAACATGTGCTGTAAATAAGTACACACATATATATTGCCATTAATGCAGACAGCAGATAGCCTATTTCAACTTTACCGCCAATCCATATTTTATAGATGAATTCAGATGATGCGAGCATCAGTATCAGAAGAACGAGAAACGCCAGCATTATTTTATTCATCTTATTCATCATGTTGTTTATCCATTTCCAGTCATTCTTTGTATACGCATCAGTTGTTGCAGACCAGAGCGGTGCGGTGATGATTGTAAACACCATTATCGTCAGACTGAAGTATTTGTATGAAATCTGGTATGGCGTAACTTCTGCCGGAGATAATATGCGCGTAATCAGTACGTTTGAAGAGGCAAATATTATCAGACCTGATATCTGAACAATGAAGAACAATATTCCTAGTGAGAACAGTTCTTTAAGCTCTGTTTTATCAAACAGCCTGAATGAAGGCCTTAGATATTTGTATCTGCAAAATGTCAGCGGATACGAAATCAGGTAGACCATCAAGGGTGACAATGTGTAGATGCAGGCCACGTCGAATAATGTGAGCTTATATATTAGCGACAAAACAAATATGCAGATCAGTGCCAGTGTCTGGCCGGAAACAACGAGAAGATTGTTTATTGCCGGAAGTTGAAGCCCAAGATAGACATTTCCGATAAATTTGAAGATAAAGGTTATGCCTACAAATACAATGGAAATAACAAATATACCCTCTAAGTTTGGTACTGTGGCGCTGTTTATGTTCAATAGCGAATGAAGGTCAATATTGTGAATTATTATTCTTAAAATGAGAACAATGGGTATTACAATAATTATCAGCATCATGAATGTTGTGCTGACAAGCCTTCTGGCTTTTTCCTTGTCGCCTTTTGCTAATGCTTCTGCAAGCTTATTTCTGAGTCCGTTTCCCAGGCCTATGTCAAATTGGTCTATCCATAACAAAATGGAATTGATGGTAAGCCAAATTCCATATTCGTATTGGTTCAGACAATTTAATGTAATGGGCACGAGCAATAATTGAACAATGCAGTTCCAGCCTTTTATAAGTATGGAACCGGCAATGTTCTTTTTTATTAAAGCTGTGCGTTCATTACCATTAAATATTTTTTTTGAAAACATAGACAGATGTTCCTATGAATGTTAGAATCATACAGAACGCAACAAAAACCATGCGTTTGGGGCCTGTAGGCTTAAGTGGCACAGATGCCGACTGTAGTGTAGTGAACGCAGGCGTTCTTTCCTGTAATTTCGCTTTTGCAAGTTGAAGCTGCTGACTTATTTGCTGATAGTTGTTGTACTGCAGCTGCATCTCGTTTTCAAGGTCTTCCAGTTTTGCCTTGTAGCTTTCAAGCACCAAGTCCTGATTGGCATCAGAGAACACCGCATATACCTGTCTTGCACGTTCATACTGTCTTTTAGCTTCTTGATACAAATTTTTTGTGTACTCCAGGTCTATACGTGCCTTGTTAGTTCTGTACTTTATGATGAACTGCTGCAGTTTTACCCTTGCAGAGTCTGCTATGGTGGCACAGATCAAAGGATCCTGGTCCTCAACGTTTATAGTGATGACACTGGTCTTCTTGTCAACGCTACATTTAATCTTTTGCCCAACCAGTTTGGCTATGTCGTTTTGCTTCTTTGTCATTTTGAAAGGATTGACTTTCATTGCGCTAGCTCCGCCTTCAGCATCCTCGTCTTTAAACAAGTCTTTTACAAAACCTATTATCTTTTCCCACCATGCTGATTTCTGGTACTTCTCAAGATATTCGTAATATGTAGTTTCTATTTTCCCGTCATTTGATTTTATTTTAATGGGGAACATGCTTGTCTGAAAGTCGGCAGATTCCATCAGGTCAGGATACAGTTCTGGCACAATGGCATCCTGATTTGCCATATTAGACATGTTTAGGCCGAAGCTCGACGCCAAGGCACCAAGGCCACCTATATTTGGAGTGGTGGTTTCTGGTGCCAGTTTAACTTCACAGACATAGAATCTCGGAACACATAAAATTAAGAATGCACTTACAACAAATGCAACAGAAAGATTTATTATAAATAATTTCTTATGTGTCTTTATTCTGTTAAGAAGCTTTTTCAGGTCTATTTCCCTGAGCTTGTATTCTATATTCTCAACCATTTTCTTTTATTTTTTACAATATATTTGCCAGTGTCGCAATCATTGTTGCTATTGATGCAACAGATGTTCCGATAGTCATCTTTTCAGCAATAGTCATCTTGTTGATTTCCTTTTCAGGTACAACAATTTCACATCCGGGCTTTGGCTTGGCATTTTGGCTAACCTTTGCAATAGTGCCGTTCATGTAAACAATGTATGTCTGGCTCTTCTTTGCCTTTTCGCTGAATCCGCCGGCCTGGTTAATGTAATATTTAGCCTTCTTGCCCTTCTGGAAACCTACGGTGTTAGGATACATCACAGCACCGTTTATCTTTACTGTTCCGTTATATTGCGGTACGATGATTTTGTCGCCTTCACGCAAAACGATGTCTGCATCGCATCCAGGGTTGGCTAGGGCCTTGTCAAGCTCTATTCCGACAGAATAGAACTCAGGTATTTCAAATTTCTTGATTTTCTCGCTGTCTTTAAGATCTATTTTCTTGTTTTCCTTAGCAGCTTCTATTTCCATCTGTTCTGCCTCTTCCTTGGCTTTTTTGAGCACGGCTTCCATACGTGCGCGTTCGCTCTCGTTCACCTTTCTTTCGAGGCGTGCACCTGCAATATAGCCACGGTCGTTAACGCCGCCGGCACTCTTTATAAGGTCGCTCAGACGCTGATTCTTCTTAGAGAGCGTATATGTACCGCTGAACATTACTTCGCCTTCAACGACAACATTCTGCTGCTTGTAATAGCCGGGACTCTTGCGGACATACACTTCGTCGAACGGCATGAGTTTGAAGCCGGGTGTGCCGTCAATCACAAAACCGTCTTTCAGGGCGAATGTGTAAGTGCGGGCAATGACTGAGTCGGTTGTCAGTGCCTTCGGGTTTACAATTCGTCTTGACACATCCACTTTTACTGTTGAGGCTGTCTGCTTTAAGCCTCCTGCCTGCAAGACGAAGTCCTCAAGGGTTTCGTTGTCGGCATATCTGTAGATGCCCGGGTATTGCACCTCTCCGTGTATTGTGATTGTCTGTTCCTCCATCATCTCCTGTTTAGTCGGGATGAACAGCACATCGTTGTTTTGTATAGGTATGTCAGGAACGGTGCCGTCCAATATGCCTTCCACGTCAACAGGAACGACCTCGAGTGTACGGTCTTTCTTCATTCTGTGCATTACGGCACGTGCAGTGAAGGCTTCTTCACGGAGACCGTCGGCGTGTTCGATAAGTGTTTTTACGCTGTTGATGTCGCCTCCTACCTGATACATTCCGGGACGGAACACGGCACCCTTGACCTCAACCATGTTAGAGAAGCGGGGCAGGATAGAGTCAACGCTTACAGAGTCCTCGTCTGCAAGATGGAATGCACTCATGTCAAATTCATCAACGTTGTAGACAGAATATTCTCTTCCTGTCTTTCTGACAATGCGTACAGATTTCTTATATGCATCTCCTGTAAATCCTCCGGCGTATTTCAGCAAGGTACCAACGCTTTCGTTTCGCTTCATTTCATAGTACATCGGTCTTTTCACCTTTCCGGTAATATTTACCAGGCAGTCGTAAGGACCAACGGAAATGACGTCGTTGTCGGCAAGTCTGACGTTGCCTGTGAGTTTTCCGTTCAGGATATAGTCATAGATGTCCACAACCGACACCAGTCGGTTATTTCTGTATACTTTGATGTTACGCATCGTACCTATATCGTTTGTACCGCCTGCCATATACAAGGCATGGAATACTGTTGCAAACGCAGGAAGAGTGTAGGTTCCAGGGTTTTTCACCTCACCCATAACGTTAATCATTATCGAGCGTGTCTGACCAACAGTTAGCTTTATCTTCGAACTGCTGTATCTTGCTCCTAATGTAGAGCGCAGGCGTGCATTTGCCTGTGCCACGGTCAGACCGCTTACCTGTACGGGGCCGAAACCTTCTATTGTTACTTCTCCGTCGGGTGAAACGGTGCTTTCTATAGTTTTTTGTGATGCGCCATATATGTCGATATAAACAGCGTCGCCCGGGCCTAAGATGTAATTCTGCGGGGTGGCGATGTTCATGTTGGGCTCGAACGTAAGGTCCTTGTTGTTGAAGATATCACGTCCGAACACTTTTTTCTTTCTTTTTTCTGCAAGGAGCTTTTCCAGCATGGCAGTTGTGTCAGGGATGAATGTGTTCAGCTCATCCTGCATCATCAGCCAGTCTTCGTTTGTCTCGTCATAGACAACTTCTTTTGATTTGCTCTTTTTCTTTTCTCTTGTATCTTTTATTCTGTATTGCGGTGATTCTTCGTCATCGTCGTTTTTGCTTGAGCCTTTCTTTCCGTTATTCTTTCTCTGGCGTCCGTTATCTTCTTCCGTGTCTTTGCTGCTTACGGTGCCAAGGCCTTTGTTCTTTGCCTGGCGTTCATATTTGTCTTTTACGCGCCTGATCTGTTCTATAGTTACGCCTTTCTGCATCAATTTTGTTACAATCTGTGCCTGCGATGTGCCTTCGGCGTTTTCTTTCATTACAAATTTCAGTATCTGTTCGTCTGTCATTGACGATTGTGCTGTTGCATAACAAGGCAACAGCAGTGCGAATAAGAAAAGAATGATATATTTTTTCATATTAAATTAATTTCCACTTAAAATTTCTTGCCACTAATTATACTTGCGGCTGTACGCATTATTATGCTGAAGTCGAGCGCCAGCGAGCGGTTCTCGAGATAATGAATATCCATCTGCAGACGTTTCAGCATCTTTTCCATGCTGTCAGTATAGCCATTATATAATGTAGCCTCGGATGTCAGTCCGGGCCTCATTTCATATATTAGCACATACGAATTGTCTATTTCCATTATCTGGTCGATATAGTACTTGCGTTCAGGGCGCGGTCCTACGAGCGACATGTCGCCGATAAGCACGTTCCAGAGCTGCGGCAGCTCGTCAAGATGATGCTCTCTTAAAAATCTTTCGGTTTTGGTCGAGTTGCTGTCATCACATTTAGCCACCAGCTGTGGTTTGTCCTCAGCCTTGCTGAGAGTTCTGAATTTATATATGGTAAACGGCTTGCCTCTGTATCCTATGCGTTCTTGCGAGAATATTGCAGGTCCGTTCTTTTGTCTTTTGAGCATTATATATATAATGAGGAACAATGGTGATAATATAATCAGTCCTAAAAAGGCTGATATAAAGTCGAAAGCCCTTTTTATTGCCCTTTGTGTAGCATTCATAGCATCATGGCTGCAGCTTATGCAGTCCGCCTCTTTCGTATAGACGTTGTTCACCTTCTAAAAAATATTGTTTCTCTATAATAACCCCAAATATTCAAATTTGTTGCAAAGGTAACACAAATAATTTGAAAAAAATGTTAGTTGCTCTCTGATTATTGAAAAAATAGCCATAAATTTGCGTATTCTTACAGAAAGAGTTATCTTTGCACGGATAAAACGTAGCTCCGGCACGTTTGGCAGATTGGGGTTGACCGGATTTGACAGCGGGTTGGAATGGTACGTAAGCACGCGGAGCGTCGTCTGTTGGCTCCTAAATCTCAGCGGTCAAAAATTTATCTGGCGAAAACAAATACGCTCTCGCTGCCTAATCGAAGCATAGTAGATTATCGGCTTAATCCAGTCACAAGGTGACAGGACGAGACACTGCTCGAAAGCTGTTGTTCCGAAGCGTTTCGGTAAAGCGGTGCGGTTAAATCGGAAATAGTCTTGTGCGGCCCCGCACTCAAGATGAAGTTTTAGGGGATAAGGTTGCAGTTGGTGGTCCGGGTCTTGCTGCAGCTCGAAAACCGAAGGCCGGAATAAGCGTGTAGAAAGCGTATGGTTTCCCTGTTTGGACGAGGGTTCGAATCCCTCCAGCTCCACACAAAAGGCGGTGTAAGCTTATTACGCCGCCTTTTTGTTTACTTTACACCATATCTTTAATCTTTCCTGAACTTGCAGATTTAGTATGAAAATCTCTGTTTTATCCTGATTTCATGTGTTTTATGGTGATGAATCATGTGCATGAAACAAATATTAATGTATTGGTGACGAATAGTGGGGCGCTAATTGATTATAGTTTTTACCTTTGTACTCGGTACAGGTCTTTTACGGCATAAGCCATAAGCGGATGGCGCATATCTATGGCGAAGACCTATGCATGGACATGAAAAACTTTAATATTCTGATATATAGAGATATGAAAAAAACTAAAATTAGCTGCATTCTTGCGTCTGCATTGCTTGCCTTTTCGGCACAGACAGCCGGCGCTCAAACTGCAAGTGCCGCAAAGGCGCCTGCCACTATTGCCCATACGGCATTGTTCGATTATTTCAGTTATAGTGGAGATGACGACATCTATAAGAAAGTGAAGCTCGAAGGCGAGGGCGGATTCTACAATCCGATACTTCCCGGATGGAATTCAGATCCGAGCATCTGCCGTGTCGGCGACGACTACTTTATGGTAACTTCAAGCTTCTCTTATTATCCCGGAGTGCCGTTGTTCCACAGCAAGGACCTAGTGAACTGGAAGCAGATCAGCTATATCCTTGACCGTCCGTCGCAGTTGCCTCTTGCCGGTCAGAAGGTTTCAGCAGGTATCTTTGCTCCTGCAATATCGTATAATCCTCACAACAAGACCTTTTATATGATAACCACAAACGTGGGGTGGGGCAACTTCTTCGTTAAGACAAAAGATCCGTTCGGCTCATGGTCGGAGCCAATCCGTCTGCCTGACGTAAAAGGCATAGACCCCTCATTCTTCTTTGACGACGACGGTAAGGCCTATATCGTAAACAATGACGAACCCGAAGGCAAGGCTGAATACGACGGCCACAGGGCTATCCGCGTGCGCGAATTTGACGTAAATACCGACAAGACTGTTGGTCCTGAGAAGATTCTCGTGAACAAGGGCGTGCATCCGGAGGACAAGCCGATATGGATTGAGGGTCCTCATATGTATAAGATTAACGGTAAATATTTCCTGATGTCGGCCGAAGGCGGCACCAGCGACATGCACTCAGAGGTGATTTTCAGAAGCGACAGCCCGTTTGGACCTTTCGTTCCCGCCAAGAAGAATCCTATACTTACTCAGCGCGACCTTGATCCTAACCGCATAGACCCTGTTACATGTGCAGGTCATGCCGACCTCGTGCAGACTCCTTCCGGCGACTGGTGGGCTGTGTTCCTTGCATGCCGTCCTTGTGAGGGCAAGTTTGAGAATCTTGGACGTGAGACATTCCTCCTGCCTGTAAGCTGGACTGACGAAGGTTTCCCGCTCATACTTGAAAAGGGAAAAACCGTGCCTATGACAGGCAATGTAAAGGGAGCTGTACGCGGAAAGAACGTAACCTTCGGTAATTTTGCATACAACGACGATTTCTCTGAAAAGACACTTCCGCTCGACTGGTTCTCGCTTCGCGGTCCTGTTGACTCTATCTGCAGCACAAATGCCGTGCCCGGTTATCTGTCAATGAAATGCGTTGAGACCACAACTGCCGAGAAAGCCGTTCCGGCATACGTAGGCCGCCGCATACAGCATCATAAGTTTGAGTGCTCTTCACGTCTGGTTTTCGAGCCTCAGACTGTAAACGAGCGCGCAGGCATGCTGCTCTTCAAGGACGAGACACATCAGTATCTGCTTTGCGTGGCCAAGACGTCAGCAGGCAAGGCCGTTGAACTTAGAAAGACAGCTGATGGGGGCAAAGACGAAATATTGGCAAGTTCGGCTCTCGCAAAGGCCGACAAGGATATACGCCTGAAGATTGTTTCACGCGGTCTGACGTTCGACTTCTACTATGCAGTGGGCAAAGGCGAATGGAAACTGCTGAAGAACAACGTAGACGCCGGCTTCCTGTCGACACGCAACGCCGGCGGATTTACAGGCACCACAATCGGCCTGTATGCCACACGCGGATAATACATAATGGTAAAGGCAGTGCAGTCCGGATGCATTCTGGCATGGTTGAAACAGCCGGGGCACTGCCTGCCTTATACAAATAACGGTCTGGGCTACAGACTGAAACAACACATTGACAGCCTTACAGACTGTTTCTGAAGGATGCATGTTGAAGATAAATGCGTCAAGTCTAAAATCGGTCATTGTCTTACTTCTATCTGCAGATTGAGGCTTCCGGCAGTCTTATTGCTTTCTGTTGGCGTCTTGCCGTCTGCCTTTTCTTGACATTGCCCGCAGTGCTTGCGGAGAATCAAACGGCAGCCAGCTAAATGTCAAAACGACAATAAGGTCGGATTAAAATAACCGATTTGGCTTAAAATATGCGAAACATTAACCAAAATAGAAACATTCTGTGAAAATTGTCAGCATAAATAACGTTACAAATCAAATCTGTTTACGTTCTTTCTTTAAAAGAAACATAACAATGGACAGATACGCAAAATCTTTATTATCATTAATTTTAATGTTGCCGGTTTTCGCCAACGGGGCTGATGCCGGCAACACTATTGTAGTGCCAGAGAAAGAGAACGTAGGAGCAGCCGCAATGCCTGCCGACATAGCTCCTGTAGACGAAGCGCCCTTCAAGCTGAAGAAGATAAGGCGCCCCGAATTTCCCGACCGCCGCGAAACCGTGGACAAGGCCGACGTTTCGGCATCGGGCAAGATAACTCCTGCAATCAATGAAAAGATAGAACGCCTCTCTAAACGTGGCGGCGGCACCGTGATTGTGCCTGCCGGCAAGTGGTATTCAGGCAGAATAGAACTGAAGAGCAACGTGGAGCTTCGCCTGGATGAAGGTGCCGTGATAGAGTTCTCGGGCGAGGTAGACGACTATCAGCCTGCCGTGTTCACGCGCCATGAGGGCGTCGAGGTTATGGGTGCCGGTGCGTTTATATATGCCAACGGCGCAAAGAACATAGCCCTTACGGGCAAAGGCGTGATTATGGGGCCGCCGATGGACGTGCCCATGCGCAAGTTTCCTAACGGCAAAAGCGTAGTTGAGAACGACATCGACTACCGTATGCCCGTCAAAGAGCGTCTGTGCGACGGCAAGGAAGGCCGCACGTTCTACCGTCCCAAGTCGTTTTCGCCCATCAACTGCAAGAACGTGCTCGTTGAGGGTGTAACCTTCGAGCGCAGCCTTCTGTGGAACGTTAATCCCGTTTATTGTGAGAACGTGATAATAAGAGGCATAACCGTAAACGTCTACAGACGTGCCGAGCGGCGACGGCATAGACATCTCTTCATGCAAGAACGTGCTTATAGAATACTCTACGCTCAACTGCGGCGACGACTGCTTCACGCTGAAGGCCGGACGATGCGAAGACGGACTGCGCGTCAACCGTCCTACGGAGAATGTGCTCATACGCTACTGTCTCGCCAAGGACGGTCACGGAGGCATCACCTGCGGCAGCGAGACGGCAGGAGGCATACGCCGTGTGTATCTTCACGACTGTGTGTTCTACGGCACACGCACGGGCTTCCGCTTCAAGACAAGGCGCAACCGCGGCGGCACCGTTGAAGACATCACCTATGAGAACATAAGACTGGTGAACGTGCGCGAGGCTTTCACGTGGGATTTGCTCGGTTCAAAGATGTATATGGGTGAGCTTGCGCGCCGCTATCCGCCGCTCGACATCACTCCGCTTACGCCTACGGTTAAGGACATAACCATACGCAACTTCATAGTTGAGTCGGCCGACAGGCTAATGACTGTCAACGGCATACCAGAGATTCCGTGTTCTGGCGTGCTACTTGAGAACGGCAGTGTCAGGACCAACAGGATAATAAAGACGCTCAACGATGCCGACGGACTGACGCTGCGCAACATGGAGATACAGGCTACTGACAACACGATGGTGATAGACGACAGCCGCAACGTGCTCTTCGACAATGTTACGTTCTATGTGCCCGACGGCGCGCTCAACATGGACATAAAGGGCAGCAAGGCTTCGGGCATAGTCATCCGCAGCAATGGGGCAGACGTGGTCTGCAAGCCGGGATTGAACAAACTTTAGTGTTTTGTTTTTATATCTTTTAATTCTGTTTAAACATAGTGACTGAAACGCTCATGCAGGTTTGGCTCCTGTGTGAGCGTTACTTTTTTATCCTAAATCTGCCAATTATAATCCGCAGGATTTTTGTTTTTATATTGAGCATGCTTCTGTCTGAGTTTTAGTGTGTATTGACGGTATGCCATTCTTTGGCAAGTGTTGGTTTATGATTGGGACATTTGAATATTGATAAGTGTAAGCATATTGAGGCTTATGCAGTTCATTATGATATTTTGCCTTTGTATGGATTTTCAGACAAAATAGAAAATATGTGCCCGATAATATGCCGCTTTTGTGCGTCCGGTGGCATCCCGGTCTGCAAAATGCCGCCTTTCGTGTTGCCGTTTGTGGCCTTTTGCATCCTAAAAAGCCACCTTTTGCCATGCATTATACCTTATATCATGAGTGAATTTTAAGGCAAAATGCCGCTGTTTTAGTGTCAGAATAATGCACACTGATGCTCTTTGCCGTGCCAACATGTTGCTGTATAGCAGTTTACGCTTGCACACAAAAACAGCGGAATTTTACGCCCTGCTGAAAGAAATTTTAGAATAGCAAGATTCTGGAGCGTTGACAGAAATCACAATGTAAGCACCATGTCTGCCGTGCCGGCAATATGTCAGCATGCACAGACCGTTGTCGCACACCATTTTTATAATGTCTTTTCATGGGTGCGCTGATGCTCTCCGTGTGTAGAGACATCACGGTTGCGTATGTCGTTTTCTGCTGATGTTATGATTTTCCTTTGCTTCCTTGATGCGGTTGTGTATGTGGCTGAATTGTTTTAGTATACTGATTTTTATTAGATTTCAGGCTCTCCTGTTGCGCTTTGTCCTGAATCTTATCTTTGTTGTCCTGCTCCTTGGGCCGCCGTCCGCGCAGCGTCATTCTCTTGTCGGTGTCCTATTTGTTTATCTTGCTTTCGTCCATATACTTCTCCAGATAGTCGAGCCCTTTGTTTGTGCAGCACCCGCGCATGTAGACCGTTATGAAGGTGTGGAATATCTCCTTCAGCGAATACTTGCGGTACATCTTTGTCTGCATAACATAGTTCATAGCGGCGTCGCTCATCTTGTGCACGATGTCATAGTTGATGTCGCCCCTGAAGAATCCGTGCTCTATGCCTTTCTTCATGAAGAGGTACGAGTTGGCGCGCTGTCTCTCGTTATACTCTTGCAGAAAAGCTACAATCTTAGAGTATTTCTGCGTTTCGAGAAAGAAGCGCGGATTGATGGTTCCCAGGTCTCTCAGCTTGGCTTTAAGGAAGAAGGCTATGACGTCCATCTCGTTGTCCGTCTTTTCGGCATACTCCTGCAGCTGCTTGGTCATCTTCTCAGAGTCGTGCTTTACACACTCGTAAAGCAGGTCTTCCTTGTTGCTGTAAATCTCATACAGGGTGCGTTTGGATATTCCCATTTCCGTGGCAATATCGTCCATCTTCACAGCCCTAATTCCCTTCTGTTTGAAGAGCTGCATCGACGTTTCGAGTATCCTTGTTTTCAGATTTTCACGATAAACTGTTATGTTGCCTGTTTTGCGCATAAACACTATTCTTATTTTATTTGCAAAGTTAATAATTTTTCTAAAAAAACTATTTGCTTTCCTTTATTTTTATTACATTTGCATGACTTTTCATGATAAAGTGAAATGGTTATAAGGTAAAAGACAATACAAAATAAGATAACAGAAAACGCCTATGGTAAACATAACAAAAGAGGCCGCTCTTGCATACCACAAGAACGGGAAACCCGGAAAAATAGAAGTTAAACCGACAAAGCCCTACAGTACGCAAACCGACCTTAGTCTGGCCTACTCGCCGGGCGTTGCGTTTCCGTGCCTTGAGATACAGAAAACTCCCGATGACGCATATAAATACACAGCCAAGGGCAACCTGGTTGCCGTGATAAGCAACGGCACCGCCGTGCTCGGTCTGGGCGACATCGGAGCCATGAGCGGCAAGCCCGTCATGGAGGGCAAGGGACTCTTGTTTAAGATTTATGGCGGCATCGACGTGTTCGACATTGAGGTTGACGAGAAAGACCCCGAAAAGTTCTGCGAGGCTGTAGAGAAGATAGCCCCCACGTTCGGCGGCATCAACCTTGAAGACATAAAGGCTCCTGAATGTTTCTACATCGAAGAGCGACTGAAGCGCACGCTCGACATCCCCGTGATGCACGACGACCAGCACGGCACGGCCATCATATCTGCCGCCGGACTGAAGAACGCTCTCGAGGTGAACGGCAAGGACATATCAAAGGTTAAGATTGTTGTCAACGGAGCTGGTGCGGCAGCCATATCATGCACAAAGCTGTATATGGCTCTCGGCGCAAAGCGCGAGAACATCGTGATGCTCGACTCTAAGGGCGTTATCACCAGCGACCGCGAGAACCTTACGGAGCAGAAGAAGCTCTTTGCTACCGACCGCCGCGACGTGCATACACTCGAGGAGGCTGTCAAGGGAGCCGACGTGTTTGTCGGTCTTTCCAAGGGCAACGTGCTCACTCAGGACATGGTAAGGTCGATGGCCGACCAGCCCATTGTGTTTGCCTTGGCTAACCCCGTGCCCGAGATTTCATATGAGGAAGCCATGGCCAGCCGTCCCGACGTGCTCATGTCTACCGGCCGTTCTGACTATCCTAACCAGATTAACAACGTTATCGGCTTCCCGTATATCTTCAGAGGCGCTCTCGACGTTCATGCCTCTGCCATAAACGAGGAGATGAAGCTTGCCGCCGTCAACGCCATTGCCAACCTGGCAAAGCAGCCTGTGCCCGATGTCGTTAACGACGCATATCAGGTAAACAACCTTACTTTCGGTCCGTCTTACTTCATTCCGAAACCTGTCGACCCGCGTCTCATCACTGAAGTGTCGGCAGCCGTTGCCAGGGCAGCCATAGAGAGTGGGGTGGCACGCACTACGATAACCGACTGGGACGAATACAAGAACCATCTGCGCGAGATGCTCGGACAGGAAACCAAGCTCACGCAGAAGCTTTATGATACAGCACGCAAGCACCCGCAGCGCGTTGTCTTTGCCGAAGGCATACACCCTACGATGCTCAAGGCTGCCGTACAGGCAAGGAACGAGGGCATCTGCCAGCCTATCCTGCTGGGCAACGACGAGCGTATAATGAAGCTTGCCAAGGAACTCGATCTTAATCTCGACGGCATAGAGATAGTAAATCTGCGCCACGACAACCAGAACGACCGCCGTGAGCGCTATGCACGCATACTTGCCGAGAAGCGCAAACGCCAGGGCTACACATTCCAGGAAGCCAACGACAAGATGTTTGAGCGCAACTATTTCGGTATGATGATGGTTGAGACCGGCGAGGCCGACGCCTTCATCACGGGTCTTTACACCAAGTATTCAAACACCATCAAGGTGGCAAAGGAGGTTATCGGCATACAGCCCGGATACAACCATTTTGGCACGATGCATATCATCAACTCCAAGAAGGGTGTGTTCTACATGGCCGACACGCTTATCAACCGCCATCCTGACAAGGACGTGCTCGTAGACATTGCACGTCTGAGCGCAATGACTGTAAGATTCTTCAACGAAGAGCCGAGGATAGCCATGATAAGCTATTCAAACTTCGGTTCCGACGAGATAGGCAGTCCGGCTCAGGTTCATGCTGCCGTTGAGGCTATGCAGACACGTTATCCTGATCTGGCCATCGACGGCGAGATGCAGGTAAACTTTGCTCTCGACAACAAGCTGCGCGACGCCAAGTATCCGTTCTCGCGCCTTAAGGGCAAGGATGTCAACACGCTTGTGTTCCCTAACCTCAGCAGTGCCAACAACGCATACAAGCTGTTGCGTGCAATGAATTCTGACGCTGAGATTATCGGTCCTATCCAGATGGGTCTTAACAAGCCTATACACTTCACCGACTTCGAGTGCAGCGTACGCGATGTTGTCAACATTACTGCCGTGGCAGTTATCGACGCTTACGTGCAGAAGATAAAGGAGAACAGACAATAACGGCGCAGCTGCCTGCGATATAACATTATGTATGACGGCTCCAATGATGTAACGAAATGTCATCGGAGCCGTCGTCCGTTTTATCCCAAATCCTGATTGCTGATAGGGGCTTATGCCTCATGTAAGGGCAACGCCATGCCTGGTGGCTTTAACTGAATGAGGTGTGTATAATATAAAAAGTGTGAAAAACTTCATCTTTCATGTCACTGACGGCCTTGTCATACGTCTATGACAATAGAAACAAATGACATAATTAACAACAAAACGACACTATTATGAAAAAGCTGTTTATTCTGGCGCTGGCAGCAATGTTCTGCATGGCCGGCTTTGCCAAAAGCACACAAGAGGTAATCAACGAAATCACAAAGTCTACAGGTGCTCAGACCATAACGCTCAGCAAGGACCTTATTGTTGCGCAGGCTGCCGCCATGCCTGAAAATGTCAAGGCTCTCCTGTCTAATCTTGACGGCGGCACTCTCGTCCTGCTGTCTGAGGGCACTGACGAGCAGATAAAGACATTCAACGACAGGGTGGGAGAGATAGACTCTGAAGCTTATGAAGCCATGGCTTCGTTCGTTGACGAGTCAGACACCATAAAGGTATTCGGCAAGTGTGAGGGCGACTATGTTACCGAACTTTTCATCGCCTTTTCAGATGATGAAGATTGTGCCCTTATCGATGTTACCGGCAAGATAAGCAAGGAGGACGCCATGAAGCTCCTGAACAAAGACATGCTGCAGCAGATTCTTTAACCGTAAACAGGTCATTGCTCCGCATATTCTTCAGCAAGTAGACGGCTGAAAGCATGAATATACAAAACAGATAATGCTGTGTGCGGGCTAATAACCTATTGTGTTTTAAGTTAAAGAAAGGTTTATATAAAAACGGACAAATGCCGGCTGTTGTGCCTGTGCATTTGTCCGTTTCCTTTTTATAGTCAAGGCATCATAGCCTTTTGTATGTCTTCATTGTGTGCGGCATCGCTGCCACACCCTCATTCTTCTTACAGTCTTATAATCTGCTTCACGCCCTTCACGTTGCGCAGCTTCTTTATCAGCTGTTCCAGTTTCGATGTGTCCTCCACGTTTACCACGAGGTTACCGCGGAACAGTCCGTCGTTGCTGTCAATGTTTATGCTGCGCATCATGATGTTCTCCTCTTTCGATATAATGCTCGTTATGTTGTTCACGATGCCTATGTCGTCGTTTCCTATAATCTTCAGCGTGATAGAGTATTGCGATTTGCCCTTTCCGCTCCACATCGCCTTCACCACTCTGTAGCCGAATCGCTTTCTCAGTTCGGGTGCATTGGGGCAGTCGGTGCGGTGAATCTTTATTCCGCCGTTCACGGTTACAAATCCGAACACATCGTCGCCGTATATCGGGTGGCAGCATTTCGACAGCGTATAGTCCACGCCTTTAAGGTTCTGGTCAATCACCAGCACGTCGTCGTTCGAGTAGGCAATCTCCTCGTTGGGGTTCTCAAAGCTAAACTCTTTCGCACTTCTTGCCGGAGCCGTTGGTGCGGTGTTGTTGTCGAACATCAGCACCTGCTGATACGTTTCTATTGTCTGGTTCACGTCGAGGCTTCCGTCAGCCATGTCTTTGTAGAAGTCGTTTGCCTCCTTATATCCCAGTTTCTTTATCAGGTGCGACACGGCACTCTCGTCAAAGTCGATCTTTCGGTTTTTCAGTCGGCGTTCAAACATCTCCTTTGCATACGCTCCGTCTTTCACCATAAGGTCTTTTATGGCCATTCTTATCTTCGACTTTGCGCGGCTTGTCTTCACGATGTTCACCCAGTCCTGTTTCGGCTTTTGCGTGCTCGACGTCATAATTTCCACCTGGTCGCCGTTTTTCAGTATGTATCTGAAAGTAACCGCCTTGTTGTTTATCCTTGCTCCCGTGCAGTGGTTGCCTATGTTAGAGTGTATGCGGTAGGCAAAGTCGAGCACGGTGGCTCCTTTCGGAAACTTCATAAGGTCGCCTTTGGGCGTAAACACAAACACCTCGTCCTCATAAAGATCCATCTTAAACTGGTCTATCACCTGCAGGTCGTCTTTGTTCTCCAGCGCCGTCCTTATGCTGTTGAGCCATTCGTCAAGTCCGCTTTCGCCCTTCACGCCCTTGTATCTCCAGTGGGCAGCCAGTCCTCTTTCTGCCACCTCGTCCATGCGCTCTGTGCGTATCTGCACCTCCACCCATTTGTTTTCAGGTCCGAGCACGGTTATGTGCAGACTCTCGTATCCGTTCGACTTAGGCACGCTCAGCCAGTCGCGCATACGTTTCGGGTTAGGCTGATACATGTTTGTTATTATGGCGAACACCTGCCAGCACTGCATCTTCTCCAGTTCTGCCGGCGAGTCGAGTATTATTCTTATTGCAAACAGGTCATATATGCCTTCAAAGCCGCATTGCTGCTTCTTCATCTTCTGCCAGATGCTGTGAATGCTCTTTGTGCGTCCCTTCATGTGAAACTTCAGTCCGGCCTCTTTCAGCTTCTTGTCTATAGGCGTTATGAACTTTTCTATATAAGCGTCGCGGCTTTTCTTTGTCTCGTTGAGTTTCGCCTTAATCATGTAGTAGGCGTCGTGCTCAAGATATTTCAGGCTCAGGTCTTCCAGCTCGCTTTTCAGCTTATACAGTCCCAGTTTGTGTGCCAGCGGGGCATACAGATAGCTTGCCTCCTCGCTCACCTTCATCTTTGCCTCCGTGTTCGTGGTGTCCCTTATCTGCCTCATCAGGTTTACCCTGTCGGCAATCATTATCAGTATCACCCTCATGTCCTCGGCAAACGACAGCAGCAGGTTTCTGAAGTTTTCGCTCTCTATCACCGGATTCTTCTTATACAGTTCCTGTATGCTTCTGAGTCCGTGAATTATGGTAGATACGTTTTTTCCGAAGTTCTTTTCTATTTCCTCAAGCGAGTTGTCGTTTTCAGCCACGCTTGTATATAGAAGTATGGCCATCACGCCGTCGCGCTTCAGTCCAATCTCGCTTACGGCAATTTGTGCGGTCTGCAGACTCAGCAGTATGGGGTTCATTCCAAACACATCGCGCTGTATAAGGTCGTTTTCGAGAGCGGTTTTCAGATGCCTGAAGACGTTTTTCTCGTCTTCTCTTTTCAGCATGCCGTGTGCGTTCTCGCGCAGTCCGCGTATTATGTTTACAATGTCGTTTCTCTCTTTTTTGGTAAAGAACAGTTTTTCAGCCATATCCTTCTTGTGTGTTAAGGGCATTGCCGCCTGTTGGCGTCTGCCGTTGATGAATCTATCTTAAAATGTCCGGCTTTGGCTTGTCTTCCATGTTTCAGCATGCGTGCCGGCGTGTATGCTTACAGGTTAATAATGCCTTTGCACGGCAACTTTTCATGGTCTGCCGGAGTACATTGTTATGCAAACTTACACATTTTTCCTGATATTTTCGGATGTTCTTTCAAATAAATTAAATAATAAGGCATTTCTGACAATAAGTAATAACTTTTTAATATCTAAAGTTATGTTTTTTAAGAAAAAAACTATATATTTGTAACTGATTTACTGAAACCTTATAAAATTATAATACTTATGTTATCACCAGAAGACTTAAAGCAGATTGCCGAAAAAGGCATAACCGAAGAACAAGTAGCAACCCAACTCGAAGAGTTTAAAAAAGGCTTTCCTTTCCTGAAGCTCGAGGCAGCAGCAGGCATAGGCCGTGGCGTCATTGCTCCTGCCGACAGTGAGCGTGCCGACTATATCGCAAGGTGGGAAGCCTATAAGGCAGAAGGCAAGAAGATCGTAAAGTTTGTTCCTGCCAGTGGAGCTGCCAGCCGTATGTTCAAGGATATGTTCGCTTTTCTCGGCGCTGACTATGACGAACCGCGTACTGACTTCGAAAAGAAATTCTTCGACAACATAGAGAAGTTTGCTTTCTATGATGAGCTTAACGCAGCTTGCGTAAAGAATGAGGGCAAGGACATTGCAGCCCTTGTTGCTGCCGGCAACTACAAGGCTGTTGTTGCCAATATGCTCGAGTCTAGGGGCCTTAACTACGGACAGCTGCCTAAGGGCCTGCTGCTCTTCCACAGATATGAAGACGGCGTGCGCACTCCTCTCGAGGAGCATCTTGTTGAGGGAGCATTATATGCGTCAAGCGCAGGCGAGGCTAACGTTCACTTCACCGTAAGCCATGAGCATAAGGCTCTGTTTGAGAAGAAGGTGGCTGAGAAGAAAGACAAATATGTTGCCAAGTTCGGCATCAACTACAATATCTCTTTCTCTGAGCAGAAGCCCAGCACTGACACTATTGCCGCCAATCCGGACAACACTCCGTTCCGCAATGCCGACGGCTCTCTGTTGTTCCGTCCCGGAGGTCATGGTGCTCTCATCCAGAATCTTAACGACATCGACGCCGACGTAATCTTTGTAAAGAACATCGACAACGTTGTGCCCGACCGTCTTAAAAACGACACCGTAACCTACAAGCAGCTCATTGCCGGAATTCTTGTAACGTTGCAGGAGAAGGTGTTCAGCTATCTGCGCCTGCTCGACAGCGGTGAGTATAGCAATTCACAGATTGAAGAAATCATACGTTTCGTTCAGAACGATCTGTGCTGCCGCAAGCCAGACATCAAGAATCTTGAGGATGCCGACCTCGTTATCTATCTGCGCTCAAAGCTCAACCGTCCTATCCGTGTCTGCGGAGTTGTAAAGAACGTTGGCGAGCCGGGCGGAGGTCCGTTCCTTACCTACAATCAGGACGGCACCATCAGTCTGCAGATACTTGAGAGCAGTCAGATTGACAAGAGCAACACCGAATACATGAAGATGTTCACCGAGGGCACACACTTCAATCCCGTTGACCTCGTTTGTGCAGTTAAAAATTATAAGGGCGAGCCGTTCAATCTGCCAGACTATGTTGACAAGACAACAGGATTTATCAGCAGCAAGAGCAAGAACGGCAAGGAACTGAAGGCTCTTGAGTTGCCGGGCTTGTGGAATGGTGCTATGAGCAACTGGAACACAGTGTTCGTAGAAGTTCCTCTGTCAACATTCAACCCCGTAAAGACCGTCAACGACCTTCTTCGCGAACAGCATCAATAAGATAAAAATAGAGAATTGGGATTCTTTACATGCCCAATTCTCTATTTTCTTTATTATATAATATATTTTTTGTTTATAATTAGCTACGCTGAACTGCGTTTCATAATTTATAAATAGCTAATGTTGAACTACGTTTCATAATTAGCTATGCTGAACTTCGCTTGCGCTTAGTGCCAATGTAAACAATAAGGCGGGCTGAAAATCACAATACATTTGGATTTTTCGTTTTTCACTTTTAACTTTTCACTTTCGTAAGACGCACTACGTTGCTATTGTGCCGGCTGATTTGCAATCTGCCGGAATTGAGTATAAGGATCTCATGATCCGCTTAAAATACCGCTGTATTACGAAAGTGAATAATGAAAAATTTAATGCTATGTTTGCATTAAAAGTATAAGATGATGCTAAATAGGAAGTAATCGGATTAAATAAATCCTGATATTCATTTCCGGCAGATTAATTCTATTGATTGTCGGCTGCGCTCGGCATAACCAAATGAGATTTGCTTCTGCTCTCACTTGCACGACAATTGCAAATCAGCCGGCACATTAGTCTTGTTGCTACATAACCGGCGGCACGGGGCTAATGTTCTGTCGGATATGCTATCCGACAGCAAAAAATATAAGGATCTTTGATCCGAGACTCATACCTATTAATCAAAAAATAGGAAGTAATCGGATTAAAAAATTAGCTGCGCTGACCTTCGGTTCTGATATTCATTTCCGGCCGATTTTTCGCTGTGCTCAACAACTCGTGCAAATCAGCCGGCACATTAGCCTTGTTGGTTCTTATCGCACGCACTACGTTAGCATTTGGATTTTTCACTTTTCACTCTTCACTTCCGTCAGGCGTTTTTCACTTTTAATTTTTAGTTTTTAATTAGCTAACGCTGAACTTCGTTTGCGCTTTGCGCCGGCTCTTCCTGATGCCATGTCTGATATATACAATATTCTGGTAGCTTTGTCCCTTGCATTAAATTCTATGTAGTAGATATCTTCAAGGTCGTAGCCGGATTTTGAAGAGTCCCAAGACATTGAGCCAGAGCCTTTGCCTACGGTTTTCAGTTCTTCTCTATAATATTTGTCGCCGTTTGCCGTTTTCACTTTACATGTAATGCCCAGTGTGTATGTGCCTTCCTTCTTTAAATTATAGTCAAGGTTGTAATACTTTGTCAGCGTAGGCGTAATGGTCAGTATATAATTCTTTCCCGGTGTCTCAACCGATGTCTCTTCATAATATATTATTTTATTGCCCGTCTTGTGATACGGTCTTATGTAATATGTTGTGCCGCGTTTCAGCGTTGTTCCGCTGTTGCCGATAATCCGTGAAAAACCGTTCAGACATTCATCATTCTCGTTCAGCTTTATTATTGCGTTTTCAATAGTGGGTTTGGGTGATGTTCCAATGCAGAATCCTGTTTTGTCAGGCAGTCCTGTTGTGCTGTTTTTTGTCAGCCCCACGGCTATACATGGTCTTTCACCGTCCTGCACAAAGTTTACTTTTGTTTTCAGTGCCTTTGATGTTACCACGTTTTCAGAGTTGCCTTCGCCATCTCCGTCGTCGTTACCTTCACTGTTGCCTATGCAGATGTCAATCAGAGTCTTGTCTGGCAGTTCATCGCTGTCAATTTTGAAATACCACAGGTCATCTTTCTTTACCGTTGTCAGCAGACCGTTAACAAGCGTCTTATATTGCGTTGTAACCTTGGCATATCCTTGGTTTCCCGACACAAAGTTAAGTTCCATGTCATATTGGTGCCATGGGTCGCTCCATCCTTCAGGGTCTGGCGATGCCTGATAATACATCACCGTCATGCTTACCGTCGCCTTGCTCTGGCTCGTTTTTACGTATGCATATTTCGTTACGCCTATCATCTGCACAGCCGAATAGCTCAGCACGTTTGGCGTACCTTGCTTGTCTACATACAATGCCATGGCCCTGTATAGTTTTCCTTCATATTCATAATAGAACTTCAGTTCGTGTCCGTTCAGGTTTTCTAAAGCCATGTCCTCGTGTGTTCCGTCTGTAGTGCCGTCTTCGTCGCTGTCACTTTCGCATCCTGTTGTGCATAATGCCACGCACACCATCATCATGTACATAATAAGTTTTGATGTAAATTCTTTCATGGTGTTTTTCTTATATTCCACGTTTTATCGTGGGTTATCATTCTCTTTAATAATTCTTACAAAACATTTTTTGCAAAGATAATGTCTGTTTGTTCGTCAATGACGATTTTGTCGTTTAATTTATGTTAAATGTCTACATATAGGCATATTTTCCCGTTGACCATAAATCGTCAGTTTGTATACAGTCGCTTTTTATTTGCTTATGTCTTTGCTTTTTTCCTGAAAAGATATATATTTGCATTGTTTAAAAAATAATTAACCTTAATCAAATGTTATGAACGCTTACAGCTATTCTTGCCGCACATTCATGTCCGTTTCGTCTCTTATGTCATCTTTGCGCTCGTCACGCATGCCCTTGCGCCTTGCCTTATTTTTTGTCTTGCTGTCATTCTCGTCTCAGCTCCGTTCCGCTTTGCCTGAGCGTACCGCAGCTAACGTCAGTAAGTATGCTGACATCTGCAAGCGCAACATCTATAAGGAGATGCGCGGAATGTATCGCGAGGCTGGCGGCTCACTTAAATATAAGTTTCTTGCTCCCGGCAGCAGTCAGTATCTCGACATGCTTTGGGACTGGGACTCATGGCTCAGCAACGTGGCTCTCAGGCAGATTCTTCTCGACAACGGCACGCCTAAAGACAGCATTCAGGCTCTCGACTATGAGCGCGGCTGTGTGCTCAATTCGTTGAGCTATTGCGGCATGGACGGCTGGATACCTATATGGATAGAGCGCAACGCACCTTCACGCGAAGAGATGCTCAAGAAGCGTAATCCTTGGAAGTCGAATATGCACAAGCCAACGCTGGCTCAGCATGCAGCCTTTATCGTCAGGACAATGAACGGAGATGCTGAGTGGTTGCGCGACGATTTCTATTATTTGCAGGCCTTTGTGTCTAAATATATGAACTTCCACCGCCATAAGGCAACAGGTCTTCTTTATTGGGAAACTGATGAGGCTATAGGCGTAGACAACGATCCCAGCACGTTTTATCGTCCCCACGAAAGTTCCGGCTCAATATTCCTCAACGCCCTTATGTATAAGGAACTGCAGGCCATGGCCTACATCGCCCGATGTCTCAGTTTGGGCGAGATAGCGGCTCAGTATGATAAAGAGGCAGCCGACTTGAAGTCGAAGATACAGGAACACTGTTGGGACCCGCGCGACAAGTTTTATTACAGCGTCGACCTCAATCTGTTGCCTGTCGAGAAGCCGGCCATCAGCGGTCTTAATCCCGGCGATCTCTATCTGCATGTCGGCCAGCCGCGTAATTACGACTGCCTTATCCAGCGTTTCAGCGTGTGGAGTGGCTTTATGTCCATGTGGGCAGGCATAGCTACGCCGTCTCAGGCTGCCGACATAGTCCGTCTTCATTATCGTGACACCACGTCGTTCAATGCCCCTGCCGGCATCCGTTCACTGTCTCCGTTAGAGAAGATGTATAATCTTCGTGCCAGCGGTAATCCTTCGTCATGGCAGGGACCAATATGGATTAATGTCAACTACCTCGTCTTCCGTGGTCTTCTTAACTATGGCTACACTGCCGAAGCCCGTGAGCTGGCTGAAAAGACCGTTATCCTGCTTGGCCACGACTTCGAGCGCTTCGGTGCGTTACATGAGTATTACCTGCCTGAAAACGGAGAGCCGGTGCTCAATAAAGGCTTCCAGAATTGGAACTTCTTAGTCTTAAACATGATAGCCTGGCTAGAAGACCGCCCCACCATTTCCGAGTTTTAATCGTATAGCATTTAAAGTGAAGATCAGGCGCAAAAGCGCAATTAAAGAGTGAAAGCCCCACCAAACCTCCCCCGTGGGGAGGCTTTTGTTTCGCCAATTGTATTGTGCCGGCGGATCTGTGCTTTCGAGTCGGGAGTTAAAGTAGTTATAGGAGTTATCGCTCACTAAGGTGAGCTAGGAGCATATTTAAGTGAAGAACGAAGAGTGAAGAGTGAAAAATCCAAATGCAAACGTATTGCTTACAAGTAGAAACCACAATACATTTGGATTTTTCACTTTTCACTTTTAACTTTTCACTTTTGTAAGACGCACTACGTTTGGTAATGTTCCGGCTGATTTGCAATCTGCCGGAATATAATATAAGGATCTTTGATCCGCTAAAAAATACCGCTGCCTTATGAAGTGAGTAATGAAAAATCTAATGATAATTTTGCATTAAAAATATAAGGTGATGTCAAATAGGAAGTAATCGGATTAAATAAATCCTGATATTCATTTCCGGCCGGTGAAAAGTCCGCCGGCACATTAGCGAACGTAGTGCTTATGAGGTCAGGATAAGAATCCACAATGCATTTGACTCTAACTCTCACTTGCACGACAATTAATTTCATTGATTGTCGGCTGCGCTCGGCATAACCAAATATAATTTGCTTCTGCTCTCGCTTGCACGACAATTGCAGATCTGCTGGCACAATAGCCTTGTTGTTTTTTTTCGCACGCACTACGTTGCCATTGTACCGGCTGATTTGCAATCGGCCGGAATTGAGTATAAGGATCTCCTGATCCGCTAAAGTACCGCTATATTATGAAAGTGAATAATGAAAAACGAAGTTCGACGTTAGTCAATTCAATATTTTACTACAAGAAATAGGAAGTAATCGGATCATAGATCCTTATATTAGATTCCGGCCGATTGCAAATCAGCCGGCACATTAGCTTTATTGGTTCTTATCGCACGCACTACGCTAAGTTATCGCTCACAAAGGTGAGCTAGTAGTTAGAGTCATATGCCTTGTTGATTCTTTTCAATGTAATACAATTGACAATAATCGACGAAGCGCACGCACTACGTTTGGTAATGTTCCGGCGGATCTGCGCTCCGCCGGAATTGAGTATAAGGATCTCCTGATCCGCTAAAAATACCGCTGTCTTATGAGATCCGCTAAAAGTACCGCTATATTATAAAAGTGAATAATGAAAAACGAAGTTCGACGTTAATCAATTTAATGTTTTACTACAAGAAATAGGAAGTAATCGGATCATAGATCCTTATATTTAATTCCGGCCGATTTTTCGCTGTGCTCAACAACTCGTGCAAATCAGCCGGCACATTAGCGAACGTAGTGCTTATAAGGTCAGGATAAGAATCCACAAAGCATATGACTTTAACTCCTTTAACTACTCTAACTCCTTTAACTACCGAGAAACAAAAGCCTCCCCACAGGGGAGGTTGGGTGGGGCTTTCACTTCCTCCTTGTAATCACCTTTCCCGGTATCACGGTCAGTTTCATGGTGCCGTTTTCTTCTATTGCCACTTTCATATATCTGGCCTTTTCCACCACCTTTCCGTCAACTTCCATTACGCCCCATTGTCTCGGACTGTCCTCAAAGGCACAGAGCTTGCCTATCGGCGGCATTATCATTCTGTATTTCGGCGGCACTACGACTCTGTCGCCCGACTTCAGTCCCCATTTTGTTCCGCTCTTAAATGGTTGTGCGTCGGTTATCCTTTCCAGTCTTTTCTGCCTTTGTTCCTGTTCCTCTTGTTCCTTTTTCAGTCTCTTTTCCGCAGCCCTTGCGCAGGCTTCCGTCTTCAGCCTCCTTAGCAGGACTTCCATGTCGTCCTTTCCGTCTATCCGTTCAGGCGTCATGCCTTTAGCCATGTGATAGAAGCGTCCTTCATTGTCAGCCGCAATAATACTTCCGTCAGCCAGTCTGCCGCAACACCAGTATGCCCTTTCCTCGTCACCTTCTATCACGCATGCCGATGTCTCGTAGCCCGTGCTAAGCGTCAGCGCAGCCTTGCGGCACGCCTCCGGTACGTTGCTGTCAGGTATTTCCAGATAAAAGCCGCGCCATGCCAGTTCGCCGCGTCCTATGCCCTGAGCGTTCACATACACATCCTTAGTCCTGCTGTATAGCGTTCTGCCCATCTTCAGCATCTCCACACCTCCGAATACCATCACCTCCGGCTTCTCCCTGTACAGTCTGTTTGTCCTTATGTCAATATAAAACGTCTTGCATCCGTTGTCTTTCACCTCAACGAAGTCGTTCTTCACAAACCTCATGCCGCTGTATCTGTCTATTCTCATCATCACATTACCGTCGCCGTCAACCACGCCAACGCGCATGTCGCCGAATCTCACGGCAGCCATGTTGTCCTTTATGTCAAACACCTTCGCATATTGCGCCTTCGCCGTTATCTTCCTGCCGCGTTTCAGGCCCCATGTTCCGCTCCGTTTGTCCTTGTATGCCGTCAGTGCCTTAGCCTCCGTCTCGTCTCCGTCTTTGGCTTTCTCTATATATGTCAGCAGCCTTTCGTGGTTCATCACCACTTCCATTTCGTCCTTTCCTATAGTCTCTTCGTCTGCTGTCCGTGCCGTCGCAGCCAGTTGCCTGCCACGCCTTTCCGTCTCTGCCTTTCCCGTCATCCTGCCTTCAAACATAGCCTGCCAGTCGCGTTCCCTTGTCGGCAGTCCGAACACACGATACAGTCCCACGTTATCTATCAGCATGCACGCATCCTTGCCCTTGCTCATTCTCAGTCCGCGGCCCACCTGCTGCAGATATTTTGCCAGCGACAGGGTAGGGCGGCCCATCTGCACAAACTCCACGTCAGGACAGTCGAAGCCCTCGCTGAACACGTCAACGTTCACCATCACCTTTATCTTTCCTGCCTTAAAGTCGTCCACTAAGGCTTTACGTGTAGCCCGCGGCGTCCTGCTGTCTATCGCCACCGCCTTCACGCCCCGTCTGCTGTAGTATTCCGCAATGTTTCTGGCGTGTTCAATGCTTATGGCGTACACAATGCCCTTTTTGCCGTCGGCATAGCGCTTCATGGCGTCATACAGCCTTTCGATGCTCGTCTGCCTGTTCAGCTTCTCGTTCATCTCCTTTATCTGGTAGTCGCCGTCGGTGCCCCGTCTCTTCAGTTCGTTTATCAGTCTCTGTTCCTCGCTTTCACGTCTTATCGACACATAGTCGAACACCGACAGATATCCGCGTCTTACAAACTCCGCAATGCTCCATCCCGATATCAGCTTGTCAAACAGATTCGTAAATCCCTTGCCGTTCATTCTGCATGGCGTGGCCGTCATTCCCAGCTTCTTAGCCTCAGGGTATCTTCGCCACAGTTCGGCGTAAGTGTCAGCCAGCGCATGGTGAGCCTCGTCTATCACTATCAGACTCGGCATCTCGTCCTTCACGTCCTCCCAGTGTCTCGCCAGCCATTGTATCGACAACACGTGGATCTTACTGGCGTAAGACAATTGAGAATTGATAATGGATAATGGAAAATTATGATTTGCCTTGTGCTTATTTATAGGCGTTGAACAACGTTTGTCACAGTCTAATTGTGAAACATCGTTCGGTTTAACCCAATTATGAAACGTAGTTCGGTTTAACCCAATTATAAATTGTGAATTATGAATTATGAATTGATTTACCGTTTCCTTTATCTGTTCCACCAGTTCCCGTCTGTGTGCAACAATCCACACGCTACGCGTCCGTCCTGTCGTTTCGTTTTTAGTGTTTAGTTCTTCATTCACGAGTGCAGCCAATACTCTCGTCTTGCCGGTGCCTGTAGGCATCTGCACCATCACGCTCTTGCATCTTTGCCATTCGTCAATGATGCGAGCCATTATGTCCGTCTGATAGTCGCGTAAGTAAGCCACAGATTATGGAAGTGGTTGTTAGAAGTTAAAGGAGTTAAAGTAGTTACAGGAGTTAGAGTCAAATGCTTTGTAGATTATTATCATGACTTCACATAGTGCTTGCGACAATGACCAACAAGACTAATGTGCCGGCTGATTTGCACGAGTTGTTGAGCGCAGCGAAAAATCGGCCGGAATTGAGTATAAGGATCTATGATCCGATTACTTCTTATTTGACATCACCTCATACTTTTAATGCAAACTTAGCATTAGATTTGTCATTACTCACTTTTATAATACAGCGGTATTTTAAACGGATCAGGAGATCCTAATATTCAATTCCGGCGGAGCGCAGATCCGCCGGAACATTAAAATCTAATGCTAATGTAGTGCTTGCGACAAGGACCAACAAGGCTAATGTTCCGGCTGATTTGCACGAGTTGTTGAGCACAGCGAAAAATCGGCCGGAATTGAGTATAAGAACCGAAGGTCAGCACAGCTAATTTTTTAATCCGATTACTTCCTATTTAGCATCACCTCATACTTTTAATGCAAACTTAGCATTAGATTTTTCATTACTCACTTTTATAATACAGCGGTATTTTAAACGGATCAGGAGATCCTAATATTTAATTCCGGCGGAGCGCAGATCCGCCGGCACATTACCAAACGTAGTGATTATGAAGTTATGATAAGAATCAACAATGCATAAGACTCTAACTCCTAGCTCACCTTAGTGAGCGATAACTTCTTTAACTACTTTAACTACCAATAATATTAGCGCATGTTTTTTCAGTAGTTCTTATTATCAATATACACCTCAAGCAGCTTCGACACGCGGTCTTCGTTGTTCGGCACCACGTCCATGTCGGCAACGCAGGCAGGCACGAGGCAGCTCATGCCCTTTGTCAGATGCACCTGCTTTATCTCTGGCTCCTCGCCCTTCCACGACCTTATCACGATGTCACTGCTGCCCTCAAGACACATATACACCACGAAGCTGTCATACTTATACAGCTTTCTGTGGAAGGCACGGTTCACCTCCAGCAGCTTCACCGTAAAGAACCTGTTCTCCGCCAGCAGTACCGGATGGTTCATCTTGCGCGTGTAGTGCGTGCGGTAGTCGTCCTCCACCTTATAGTCCAGCGCCTCCGATGCCAGCGCCGTGTGCAGTGCCCTTGGCTTGCCGTCAAGTCCCGGACGGTTATAGTCGAATATGCGGTATGTCAGGTCAGAGCTCTGCTGCACCTCAGCCAGCAGCGTACCGCTGCATATCGCATGGATGCGCCCTGAAGGAATGTAGAACACGTCGCCCTCCTTCACGTCGTGCGACGCCAGTACGTCACAGATGCTGCCGTCCTCTATGCGCTTGCCATATTCATATTTCGATATCAGACTCTTAAAGCCGCTGTAGAGCTTAGCTCCCGGCTTTGTGTCCATAATATACCACATCTCCGTCTTGCCGAACGAGTCGTGATATTTCTTGGCCATCTCGTCGTTGGGATGCACCTGTATCGACAGGTCCTTCGCAGCGTCGATAAACTTTATCAGCAGCGGAAACGTCTCGCCGTACATGTCATACACCGTGCGTCCTATCAGCTCTTCCTTATATTCCGTCACAAGCTCGTTAAGCTTGCGTCCCTGCAGCGAGCCGTTGCCCACTACCGATTCCTTGCCCGGCACGGCACTTATCTCCCAGCTCTCGCCTATAGGGGCAGTGTCGCCGTCGTTTATGCCTTTCAGGGCTTTCAGCAGATTGCCGCCCCAGACCTTTGAATACAAGTTACTTTCGAATAATAATGGATAAAGCATGGTTTAGTCGTTTGTTGCAGTTTATAAGAATATTGTTAAATGAAAGCAATGTCACCAACAATTCAAAAAATAGTAAAAGCTCCTTTGGGTGAAAACAATAATAAATATTTTATTATCTTTGCACCAATGAAATCGTTTTTTCGTATAGTGTTATCTTATCTTTCGGCTATAGTGCTTGTTCCTATAGCCATAATAGCAAAGCTGTTCAGGAAATAAGAATTCTTATTTCTCAAATGGATTTTTGTATATGCCAAGCAACTGCTTAGTGAAGTAATAGAAGAACTGCATATCGTCAACAAAATAACGTTTAAACAGGCGCTTTGGTTCTTTTATCACACGATACAGCCACTCCATTCCGCATTTCTGCCATATCATAGGCGCACGTTTCAGCGTACCAGCCTCGAAGTCTATCGTTGCGCCAAGAGCCATAAACACATCCACGTTTGGCATCCTGTCACGATATTTCATTATCCATTTCTCCTGTTTTGGGGCACCTACACCTACAAGAACAACGTTTGCGCCGCTTTCATTTACAATCTTTATCAGTTCCTCGCATTCTGCCTCTTTCTTCTCAAATCCATACGAAGGCGAATGTGCGCCGACAACAATCTCACGGCCCACTTTTTCGTTGATGTTTCTTTTAGCTTTCTCTGCTATACCTTCTGCTGCACCCAGCAAGAATATCTTGCAGTCAGTGTCATCCTTATGATACATATAATATGCTGTAAAGAAGCTGCTTCCGGGGATAGCCTCCGGCAACGGATCTTTCAGCAGTTTAGACATCAGGTATAATATTTTGCTGTCGCATACCACCCATTCTGCCTTTTGATAAACATCATAAAAGTCTTTATCTTTCTGAAGTTTTACTAGATGGTCTACGTTAGGAGTTATCAATACGCCTTTTTTCAAGTTCTTCAATAGTTCTTTTTGAGTTATAACTTGAATTCTTGTATTCAAAAAATTTATTGTTTTCATCTCAATATCATCTTTTGTGATTATTGTTCTTAAACATATTTAAGCATGTCTATTATCATAAAAATGCATAATATTTAGTTGATTATTTTGATGCATATTCATAATATACTATGGTTTGAGAGAATAAACCTATTAAGTTTAATTTTGTTTAAGAAGTCGATTGATAACTTGAACAGCGTAGTCTTTTGTATATCTATTCTTAAAAAGTTGTCTTGCATTATACACTAAATCTGATTGTAACTTTGGGTTATTCATCAGTTCTAAAGATTTTATAATTAAATCATCAAAGTTATCTGCTTCTATGTAATGTTTTCCAGGAATCATGCTTTTGTCTGTAACACTCCCTTTTATTGCTACTATTGGTTTTGAATATTGAACAGCTTCTGCTATTTTTAATTTGAAACCTCCACCGACTAATTCTGGGACAATTGCTATTCTTGCTTTTTCATAATATGGAATGACCGTTTCTACTGGTCCTGTCATGTGTATTCCTGGATAGTTCTTATTTACGTAGTCAACGTCCTTTTTATTTGCGCGTCCTACAATCATAAGCTCATGTCCGCTTTCTTTATATTTTCCAATATTTTTTGAAGCTAACAATAATTTTAGGTTTACATATTTAGGTCCCCAATGAAATGCACCGCAGATTATAAATTTATCTTCAATATGGCTCGTATCTATTTTACAATTATCAATGTTAATTACAGGAGGTAAAACTTCTATCTGTTTATGAAACATTGTTGAAAATGTTTCTTTATCAACATCACATATAGTAGTAATACAATCAAATTGACTTATAAATTTCTTCTCATAATATTTTGTCTTTATGTAATCTAAATAATAAGCTAATTTCTTTATTGGATTTTTTTGATAAATGTAAGTGGAATACGAAAGTTGTGTTTCAACGTTATGTGAGATAAATACTTTTACACCTGGAAATGGTTTTATGTAATTAATAAGATATCCAAGCCTAAACATATTTACAAATATTGCATCAAACTTCTCCTTGTTTAAAATATCTATAACTTTTTTAATCATTTGAGGTGTTTTCCTGTTTGATATCATTGCTGGATATCTTGAAAAACCGATTGCTAAAATATTTTTATAGATGAAAGGTACGTAAGTAAGTTTGTCTGCTACATTTTCTAGTTTTGAATATTTCTGTTTTTTATCTTTTGCATCTTCATAATATGCGACAACATGTAAATATATATTTTTATCATGTTTTATGCTATTGATTATATTCCATGAATACAAATCATCCCCTCTAGATGCTTTTTCAGGGTTGTTATATGTAATAAACAATATTCTCTTCATATTGCTAAAATTTTATTGTTCCAATTCTTTAAATATTTTTTCCCATTTGTCAACAATAACAGATACTTTATATTTCTCGCAGCTTTTAAATCCATTAGCAGCCATATAAAGTCTTTTATTTGGATTTTTCATGAGTGAAACTAATTCATTATGAAATGACACGGAATCATTATCATCAACTATTATACCATTGACATTATTCTGAATTATATCATGTAATGATGAATAGGAGTCCATCGCAATAGGTACTACACCATTCTGTTGCGCTTCAACCAAAGTCATGCCCCATCCCTCATAAGCGGAAGTCATAACAAAAAGTGATGCTTTCTCATAATATGGTAATGGAATTCTATAACCTTCCATAAAAACACGTTTTAGATTCAAAGATGAGACCATGTCTTCATAAAACTTTCTATCCGGTCCATCTCCTACTATTTGTAACTTCCAATCTTGCAAAGACTCATCAGTTTCAATTTGTTTCCAAATCTTTAATACTCTTGAAAGCTGTTTGTGTTTTTCCAGCAATCGTCCAACAAAAAGTACAATATTGTCTTTGGGCTTTTCTGTTATATTTGTTTCAACATCGTAAACTAATGGATTAAAAACGAAATCCGTTTTATCTATAATTACTTGTTTATTGGCTCTCTCGTTTCGATAATAATTCATGAAAGATGGAGCCAGAAAAACGAGTTTATCTGAATTTGAAATATATTTATCCAAAGAATACAAATGTTTCTTTTTTTCAAGGTAACGATATAATGGTAAAATGGATTTTAATATAATGCCTTTAATCCCATTAGTGTTTAAAACTTTCTTGGTATCGGGATCCATATGAAGGCATTTTATAATCTTTACTTTTTTCCTGTTTTCAAGATTTTCCAAGAACTCTACGGGCCACCATTGGTTTATTAATATATCAATCCCGTTTTCCACAATAAAGTTATCAATAAACGATTGCACTTTATGTGCTGTTTCTTTATTTACAAAAAATTCTGAAGAATTTTCATCATATGGTATATCTGGTATATATCGTTGTACAATTCTTTTATCTAAACTAGGATCATTTCTTTCAGATTTTTTTGTATAAACAACAAAAATATGATATCCTCGTTTAACCATCTCATTAGCCAAACACTTTGTAACTGTTTCGCCACCACCATAAACAGGCCAAATACGATGTAAAAAAGCAATTCTTTTCATATTAATAACGCTTAAATATGATTATCTATTTATTAGCCCGCAGCCAAATAAATGAGGTCTTAAATCATCGGGAATATAGTTTGGATTCTTTTCTAATATCCTACATGGATTTCCTACGACTATGCAATTGTTCGGTACATCTCTATTTACAACACAATTTGCACCAATTATGACATCATTACCTATTGTAATGTTTCCAAAAACTTTTGCTCCTGCAAAAATTACAACTCTATCTCCAATTTTAGGACGCCCCGGCTCTTTGCCTAAAAATGAATGTCCAATAGTTACCCCTTGAAATATTACACAATTGTTACCTATACTTTCTGCACTTATTACAATGCAAGAATAATGCATAAACCTAAGTCCTTTACCTATTGGCTGCGTTATAGGCAATTGTATTCCATATTTGTGACTTTCAATTGAATGAATTATTTTAAATATAAACAAAAAAGGAGAATGTCTCAAATAAAGAAAATATCCAATCCTATATATGAAAATATATCGAAACAATCCATGTGTTAGAATTTTTTTACATATTGCAGCCCATATATTTGTTTTGGGGGAGTATATGGGCTGAGAGGCATAATAATCCTCTATTATATACTTTTTATATTCCCTAAAAGTCAAAGTTTTATCCATTCGGCCGGTATTATATGGTTAACATTGGCTAAATTACTTTTGGGGTTAAACCAGTATTCGGGAGCAATAATAATTTTATTGGGATTATTATTCAACCATGCGCCCCACCAGCTATATGTACTATTAGCAATAATATTGTGTTTTGCAGCACTCATTAACTGCATATCATAATGATTTCCTTTGCCTATTGTCGGATTCCAATTTATAAGTGTATAATCCTTTATGTCCAAATATTCTTTTACAACATCAGGACTGTCGGTAAAAATAAAGAACTGTGGGTTATCGACATGCCTTTTAATATAATCTATAGCTTTGGTATAATATGATTTTGGACATGTATTGCTAAATATATTCCACGTTCCATAGCCGTCCCCCTTTCTTATATGAATTGCTACAGAATTTGACTCCTGCATCATTCTTGCAGTATGCTTGTTGCGTTCATCCTCAAAATCAGGGAATACAAAAGCTTTTCTTACATCTAATTCTGCATCAATAAAATATCTTTCATCTTGCCATGAACTTTCTACATAACATGAATTCTTCAGTTGTCCCCAAACCTTATCATTGAAAAGGTATGCATGTTCTGTTATATAATTTGAAGATAATCGCTTCCACAACCTTGCAAACTTGCCATTGCGTCCAGCCATCCAATAGTTATTATTATCCGTTTCTGTAATTACAACATTTGGGAAAATCTCTTGTAGTGATATTTTATCATGAGCAAATTCGGTCTTAAATGTTTGTGTGTCATAACATACTTCATATCCTTTTTTCTTTATTGCTAAAGAAAATGCATATTGAAACATCTTGTTGGCAAGACCACCGCCTATATATATCGTTATCATAATTTAATGAAATTTGTTTATAATAAGTTTTTGTATGTAATTACATAATAATGCAAATAATATAGATAGTATAATTGTAGAAAATAATGTCACAAAACAATTTTGAAAATTGCCAATTAACCATGACCATTTATGAGATGGAAGAAAAAATATAGAATGACAATACCATATGTTCATACTTAAAGTTCCCAATAAGATAAAAGTTTTATTAATATACTGCAATGGGCTAATATAGTCACATAACTTCTTGAGATATAATATGAGAAATACTACAATAATAAA
>ERZ780013.22-NODE-22-length-98486-cov-17.946_pt1 | contig 98486 bp, 105 predicted proteins | sample MGYA00511178_ERZ780013 | MGnify/ENA primary metagenome ERZ780013 (study PRJEB29588, sample SAMEA2149568) | human gut metagenome | biome: human gut; feature: human-associated habitat; material: faeces | place: Denmark | collected 2008/2010 ... | reverse complement strand
AAGGGGCTGGAAAGCCCGTAAAATAAGGAAAGTTCAAGAAATCTCTCCACAAATTTTGATTTATCTACTATTTCAAGCAAATGTAACTGTGATGTATTGATAGGATTCAATATAGATAGCAGTACCTCTCGCTGTAAAGTCCAAATTAAAGGTTTTTCCTCTATAGGTAACACTTTAGCTGAATATCTAAGCAGCATAATACAACATCGAAATTCACCTATCAACATCTTCGATATCTTTTAAATTTGTTTAACAAACTGGTAAGAGATTTTCTCTTACCAGTTTAAATATAAGGCTTCATACACTTGCTCATTACTTTTATCCATAACCTTTTTGAATGAAGAATTCCCCGATGCCAAAAAAAACTTCTTCACATACAGTTCTTTTGGTATACCTGTTTCATATTCTTTATCACCACGTATTCCATCAAATGACAATACATATCTAATTCCTTTTTTATTCAAATCGTCTAGATACTCATAAAACTCTTCATAATCAATAGTTCCGTAATATCTGCCTTTAGTGTTTTCATATGGAGGATCTAAGTAAATTATATCTTTATTTGTTGCTGTTTGTGTGGTTTCTCTGTAATCGCCACAGAGAAATTGAACATTTAAAATCCTTTCATGCCAATCCAATACAATTTTCTCAAAACGTTTAGGGTCTATTCCTTTTCGCGTATGATGAAAAGAATTATTAAACTCACCTTCTGCGTTAAATCTTATCAATCCATTTACACAAGTACGAGATAAAAACAGTAAATCCAACGGTGACTTATCTGCGTTAAACCTAGAACGTATATCATAATAAACTTCATAGCCGTCTTTTTGTAAACGATTCCATTCCTCTGAATAATAACTTATCACTTCCTGCGGACTGCTTTGAACCATCTTCCAAAATCCAATTAATGGTTCACAAATATCTCCACAAATAGCACTGGACGGATTAACTGCATACATAACAGAGCCTCCACCTAGAAATGGTTCATAATAACAATCAAATTGTTCAAAGTGCTTAATTATTTCCTGCGCCTGTGACCTTTTACTACCGCTCCATTTAATTACCGGTTCCATTCGCATTATCTTCACACACCTTTCTCAAATAAACTAATTTGAACATTCTCTCTTTCACAATGTTTTAATCTTTCTAATGAAATATTATAATATTCCTTATTTATTTCAAATCCACAATAGTTCCTTCCACACAGCTTTGCAGCTACACACTCACTCCCAGAACCACTAAATGGTGTAAATACCATATCACCTTCTTTTGATGCCGCCAAAATTATTCTTTTCAATAATCTTATCGGCTTTTGTGTTGGATGTTTTCCATATGCCAACTCTTCCTTTGATTTATTATTTGGAATATCCCATACGGTTCTCATTTGTTTACCCGGCTGCTTAATCAAATCTTCCGGAAAATCCGTATTCTTTATATATTCATAATCATAGTAATACTGTCTTTTTTTTCCTCCAGTATGTGCCCATAAAATAGTCTCATGACTAGCTGTGAACCTCCTGCCAGAAAGGTTAGGAAATGCATTACGCTTAAACCATACAATCTCGTTAATTATTTCTACTTCCAACATTTGACAAATGACGTTGATAATTCCCATATTATGATATGTTCCAAAAATCCATACAGAACCAGTGGGTTTTAAAATTCTTTTCACTTCTGATATCCATTGAATTGTGAAATTCCAGTAATCTTCAAAGGACATATCGTCCCAATCAACCATTACTTTATTCCAATTTCCTCCCATTCCCTTTAAAACAACACTATTATCCCATTTCCACTTTGCACCTTTAGACAGATTATACGGTGGATCGGCAATAACCAAATCAACTGAATTATCTGGCAGGCCTTTCATTCCTTCAAGACAATCCATATTAAAAATGGTGTTTATATAATCATTAATCATTGCAACATACCTTTCTCTAGTTATTCAAGTAATACAATGCAGGGTTCTTTGATGTTTGCTTAAACTTAACATTCTTAGATTTTTCAATATGTTTTCTTATACATGCATTCATAGTATTAACAGGAGTTTTACCTATGGACATAAGTTTCTTACTATATCCTTTTTCTTCAGCAACTTCCCATATTTCCCCAAGTGTCATCTCTCTTTTTTCACTTCTAAGAACCTCTTCAATTAAGTCTAAATACGTGTACCTCATAATCCATCTCCTTTGCATTCTTTTATTAAATATTACCTTAAATTAAGCCATAAGTCAACCTTGTCAAGCATTCTTTTGCATTCTTTTTCACCTCTTTTTCATCTTTCTCTCCAATCCACTCCATAAACTTCTCCAGCTGATTAATCCCGCCAATCACAAACTGTTTCATAAACTCATATGCCTTTTCCAGCTTGTCCTTTAGGCTACGATTCTCCTCCCGCAATATCTGATTCTGATACCTCAGTTCTATCACCTGCTCCTTCAGATAATCATCGCCATCGACCATAACCAGAAGTTCCTTCTTAAGCCTTTCCGCCTCTTCAAGTTCAAATTCAGCCCGCTCCGTCTGTAATTTTGCAGTATCCAATATCATCATCCACTTGTCTGCCTCTTTTTTTGCCACCTCAATTTCCTTCTGCTTATCCGTGAGCTTATCTACATTCTCATGATATTCCAGCCGTAATTCAGAATTCTTTAAGCGTATATCCGTTGCTTCCGACTGTAATTTCTGATTCTCGGATATGGTATCATCCAGCTTCTTTCGAGTCTCAGACTGTTCTTTTCTGAAATCATCTCGCTTACTTTCAATTTCTTTCTCCAGAGACTCTATCCGTTCCTCTTTTAATTCAAGAACAACCTGTGCGCCCTCTATCTCCTCCTCAAATGCAGCCACTTCTTTTGCCCGCTCCTGCTTCTTATAATCCAGTACGGATAAATGCTTATTGTGTGTATCTTTCTTCTTCCAGTCAATTCCGTACCGGCTCATAATAAGAGCAATAGGCAGGGGAGAATAATTCCCCATTATCTTTTTTCAGCTTCATAATCTCATTTTGCCACTGGATGACATCCGAGGTTCGTATATCATCCAGTTTTCTTTTTCCGAAATAAGGAAGAATCTTTGTCTCAATAATGTGCTTCTTTGTCAGGAACGTATTGCGTTTTATTCTCGGCTCCAAATCCGTCAAATAAATATCCACAAAGCTTTGAAAGCTCATACTGATACTCTGATTCTCTTTCAGCTTGAAATTCCGTTCCCATTCAAGGGCTTCGCTTTTCTTCGCAAAGCCCCTCTTGTTTTTTTGTTTCCTTGCTCCAGTCAAATCCTTATAATAGGTTCTCACCTCCCACATTCCAGTCTTATTATTCTTGATAACCGCCATCTATCCCACCTCCTTATCCGTAGATAGCCCGTAGATTCGTTTCATAAAATACTGTGTACTTACACGCCCTTTTATTGTCACGAATCCATCAGCCTCAAGTTCTGCATTCAGTCGCCGTATCAGCTTATACGCATAGGATAGTGATACGCCCAGCATTTCCATGACATCCTGTGCTGTTAAAAAACGTTTGTTCTCCATAAGCAAATGCTTCTTCTCTTTCGTTTTATTATTTAGTTCATTTCTGAACTGTTTTGATGCGTTTTATATTAACAGTTTCGTTTTTGAGCTTTCAATAATTTTTAGCAAAAAACATTTCATTTTTGTACTGTTGATGTTATAATTTCTGTATATGTATAATTTGTGACTCGTGTTTTCATACAAGCTACAACACTCATTACACTTATAAGGAGCAGTTAAAATGGGCGAAAAATTCACCAGCCGGGTAGGATTTTTAATCAGAAATTTCAGAATTGCAGCGGAAATGACACAAAAGGAATTGGCAGATAAGTGCGGACTAAACGAATCTACAATCCGAAATTACGAGCTTGGAAACCGATATCCGGACAAAGCGACTTTACTCAATATCGCCAACAATCTAGGTGTCAGTTTCTATGCATTATCAGACCCAGATGTTGCCAATATCTTCAGTGTGCTCCATGTGCTGTTTGATATCGAATGGGTATACGGACTACGTCCCACTATAAAAAATGGCGAAGTATGCTTCAAATTTGAAGAACGGCCTCCAAGTGCCGGTCCCCGCCCACAAGAAGACCTTGACAACTTCAAAAAGATGGTTGAGTATTGGGCTCGCCTGCGAGATAAGCTGGAGGATGGCGAAATAACCGAAACGGAATATTATCTCAAAGAGGTAAAGTACCCAATGAATCCAATAGAACCAAATAAAGAGTACACTGTTTCGTTAAACCTTGATGATGACGACCAGCTACTGGTTCAGAATATAAATGAGGATGACGATGCAGAAGAAACTGCTGAATTGTTAAAAGACTTGTTTCCGGATTTCTCGTATGTGAAGAGGAAAAGGAAACCGAAGAAAGAGTAAATATACGAGAGGTGAATCAAATGAAAAACAACATATTAGCTACTTTTGTAACCTATAAAAAACTGTACAATGATAAAAACACTGATGTATATGACATAATTAGTGAGTTTGCTAGATATATCATTTTGAAAGAACACAAACCCACCTATCAACAAGCTCTTTTCCCTACGTTGTTAGTAAAATATTTTGACTTCAAAATACCAATACTTGTTCTAAAACCCGCCATAAAAAGAATTGAAGGTGTTACTTTAGAAAACAAAGAATATAAAATTAATTACGATTTACTCAACAACCACAATACCTTCACCTCTATTCAAGATGATTCAATTAAAAAAACAGAGCAAATTATATCTGACTTAATAAACTTTATATCTATAAAGGCACCTGATTTTGTTGTAACAGAAGAATCAAAGGAAGAGGTTGAATATGCTTTTCGCAGATTTATTTTAGATGAAGCAAGCAGCGATCCGCTTACGCCTTACATAAGTGCATTTATTATAGAAAAATCAGCTGATACACAGTATACCAAAAATATTAATTTAATCAGAGAAGGGCATATTTTGTACAATGGTCTATGTCAAAATGATGATGTCTCTTCTCAAGGTTGGAAAGATGAACTTACGATTTATTTAGATACAGAAATTATCTTTCATTTGGCCGGATACAATGGAACAACTTTTCAACAATTAGCAAATGAATTTCTCGAACTAATTTCCGCCGCAAACAAGCAACGAACCTTAATTCATTTAAGATATTTTCCTGACACAAAAGTTGAAATTGAAAATTTCTTTACAACTGCCGAAACATTATTCTCCAACAACTCAGTAATCAGGCCTGGTGAAACTGCAATGATATCAATATTAAAAGACTGTAAAGCATCAATTGATATCACAAACAAATGCAATTCTTTATTTTATTTTTTAGAAAAAAATAAAATTTGTTTAGAAGCCAAAAATGACTTTTATGCTCAAAAATATATTGAATTTAATTTGGAGTCCAAAGAATATGTAGGAACACCTGAAGAGAAAAATATTCGTTTATTAAGTAATATTAGTAAATTACGTGGAAATAATATTACTAGTGACTATTCAAAATCAAAGGCAATTTTAATTTCCGAGACTAGTTCTGTACTTGATTATTCTCGAATATTTACACAAGATAAGCAATCTTTATATCAAGACACTAGCAAAAATATCACATCACTTGCTGTGAACTTATATACCATCACAAATATACTATGGTATAAACTTAATCGTTCATTACATGGTGACAATATGCCATCAACTATTAATTCTGTAATACGTGCACAAATTGTTTTATCAAAATACGTAAACGAATCTATTACAGAAGAATATGATAAATTAATGGAACAATTCAAAAAGGGAAATATAGACAAAGACGAAATTGCTAGCTTAATTCTCGGTATGCGTAGGCATTCAAGCAAACCTGAATCAATAATAAAAGAGGGAGTTGATGACGCATTAGCTTTGATATGTGAAAAAGACATTAATAAATTTAAAGAAGATTTCGAACTATCGCATTATGCCCACGAAGAATTAAAGAAAGAACATGAAAACACTTTAAAACAATTAGCTTCTGTAAAAGAGGATGTTGAATATTGGAAATCTCAGACAGAAATACAACAAAAGAAAGGAATTCTTTATAGTGAGCAAGCGAAACTTGAAAATTTAAAGGAATGGTTAACAAATTACACCAATAATTATAATACAGAAAACACACGCCTTAAAAAATCTATAAAAATAAAAACCTTTTTTACTATTGCTTTGTATGTAATTTATTATATTGTTATCGTTATTTGCATAATACATTTAGGTTGGGATCTTATGGAGCCTATCACTTATGTGCTAAGTATACCACCTATCATTATTCCTTTTATTATTAAAATGATTAAACCAGACTTATCTCTCAAAGTCTGGATTCATTCGTATGAAAATAAAGGAACTTATTCCTCAGCAAAAAGAATGCTGGAAACATATCAAGAAAAAGTAACACAACAAGAAGCTTTAGTTAATAAGCTCACACTTGAACTAACCAAGTAATAATCCTAAAATTATTGTCATTCGATTGTCACGCAACCAAAAACGAGCCAAGAAAAGCCGTAAATTCGGCATTTCTTGGCTCATGTACATCATTCAAACTCAATCGTTCCCGGTGGTTTGCTGGTCAGATCGTAGAATACTCTGTTTACGCCCCTCACCTCGTTGATGATACGGCTCATTACGGTCTGGAGGACGTCAAAAGGAATTTCGGCGGCTTCTGCTGTCATGAAGTCAACGGTGTTGACGGCACGAAGGGCTACGGCGTAGTCGTAGGTTCTTTCGTCACCCATGACGCCTACGGAACGCATATTTGTGAGAGCAGCAAAATACTGGCCGATTGAACGGTCAAGACCGGCTTTGGCTATCTCCTCACGGTAGATGTAGTCCGCATCCTGTACAATACGAACCTTCTCGGCTGTAACTTCTCCTATGATTCGTATTCCAAGTCCTGGGCCTGGGAATGGCTGACGGAATACAAGTTTCTCTGGGATGCCAAGCTCAAGACCGGCTTTTCGCACCTCGTCCTTGAAAAGGTTACGGAGAGGCTCGATGATTTCCTTGAAATCAACATAGTCGGGAAGTCCGCCCACATTGTGGTGTGATTTGATGACTGCCGATTCTCCGCCAAGTCCGCTTTCAACCACATCAGGGTAGATTGTTCCCTGAGCAAGGAAGTCAACGGCACCTATTTTCTTAGCTTCTTCCTCAAATACACGGATAAATTCTTCACCGATTATCTTTCTCTTCCGCTCAGGTTCTGTTACTCCTGCGAGTTTGCTGTAGTAACGTTCCTGTGCATTTACCCTTATAAAGTTAAGGTCAAACTGGCCGTTAGGACCGAATACCTTCTCAACTTCATCGCCCTCGTTTTTTCTGAGGAGGCCGTGGTCTACAAATACGCATGTAAGCTGTTTGCCAATGGCTCTTGAGAGAAGTCCGGCTGCAACGGATGAATCCACACCACCTGAAAGGGCAAGCAATACTTTTCCATTTCCTACTTTTGCTCTGATTTCTTTAATTGTATTTTCAACAAAGGCATCCATTTTCCAATCGCCTGAACAACCGCACACACCACGGACGAAGTTGGAAAGCATCTTTGTTCCCTCCTGTGTATGCAAAACTTCAGGATGAAACTGGATGGCATAGAGATTCTTATCTCTGTTTTCGGCTGCTGCCACAGGACAGTCTGCAGTATGAGCGCAGATGTCAAAACCAGGTGCAACTTTTGATATATAATCAAAGTGGCTCATCCAGCAGATTGTATTAGGGGTAACATCTGTAAAAAGTGGTGATGATGTTTCCACCATAACCTCTGTTTTTCCATATTCCCTTACAGGTGCTTTCTCGACTTTTCCGCCAAGAACGTGCATCATAAGCTGTGCACCATAACAAAGACCAAGTACAGGAATACCAAGGTTGAACAATTCATCTGTGCACGAAGGTGCTCCCGGCTCGTAACAACTGTTAGGACCACCGGTGAGAATAATTCCCTTAGGATTCATGGCTTTGATTTTTTCAATGTCTGTCTTATATGAGTATATCTCACAGTACACATTACATTCCCTGACACGACGAGCTACAAGCTGGTTGTACTGTCCGCCAAAGTCTATAACTATGACCATTTCTCTATCCATTTCATATCTCCTTTTCTAATGTATGATTGCCCCGTGGAGCAATTCTATCGCAATTCATATAATTACGCTCTGTCTCTTATCATATCTGATGAAAAGTATTTTTACAAGTATTTATAAGTATTTCTTTATATATTGTCCTGTGTAAGATTCAGGAATCTTGGCAACCTGCTCCGGTGTTCCTTTTGCAACAACAGTACCGCCTCTGAATCCGCCCTCCGGACCGATATCTATAATGTAGTCTGCTGTTTTTATGACGTCAAGGTTGTGCTCAATTACAACAACCGTGTTGCCTGCATCTGCAAGTTTGTGAAGAATTTCCACAAGCTTGTGAACATCTGCAAAATGAAGTCCTGTCGTAGGCTCGTCCAGAATATATATTGTCCTGCCCGTGCTTCTTTTACTAAGCTCGGTAGCAAGTTTGATACGCTGTGCCTCACCTCCTGAAAGCTCTGTAGAAGGCTGTCCGAGACGTATATACGAAAGGCCCACATCATATAATGTCTGTATTTTATTACGGATTGACGGTACGTTTTCAAAAAATTTAACCGCTTCCTCAACCGTCATGTTAAGGACATCATATATTGACTTTCCTTTGTATTTTACTTCAAGTGTCTCCCTGTTATAACGTTTTCCGTCACATACTTCACAAGGGACATATACATCAGGTAAGAAGTGCATTTCAATCTTTATGATACCGTCACCGGAACACGCCTCACATCTTCCGCCTTTAACGTTAAAGCTGAAACGTCCTTTACTGTAACCCTTTGCCTTGGCTTCGGCTGTAGATGCAAAAAGGTCTCTTATCATATCAAATACACCTGTGTAAGTGGCTGGATTGGATCTTGGTGTTCTGCCGATAGGTGACTGGTCTATATTAATTACTTTGTCAAGTTTTTCTATTCCAATGATATCCTTATGTTCGCCCGGAATACATCTTGCCCTGTTAAGATCCCTTGCCAGACGTTTGTAGAGAATTTCGTTTACAAGCGAGCTTTTACCGGAACCTGAAACACCTGTAACACAGGTAAAAACACCTAACGGAATATCAACGTTAATATTCTTGAGATTATTTTGTTTTGCGCCTTTTATCTTTATCCAGTCTTTAGGCTTCCTGCGGATCTCAGGCACAGGTATTTTAATACGTCCACTGAGATATGCACCTGTTATTGAATTTGGATTATTAATTATATCCTGAACCGTTCCTGCGGCAACTACTTCTCCGCCGTGCTCTCCCGCTGCCGGTCCGATGTCTACAATATAGTCCGCCGCATACATGGTATCTTCATCATGTTCAACAACAATAAGTGTGTTGCCAAGGTCCCGCAAAGATTTGAGGGCATTAAGGAGTTTGTCATTGTCCCTCTGATGAAGTCCTATACTTGGTTCATCAAGAATATATGCAACACCCATAAGTCCCGACCCTATCTGTGTGGAAAGTCTTATTCGCTGTGCTTCTCCGCCGGATAATGTACCCGTTGCTCTTGCAAGAGTGAGGTAATCAAGACCCACCTTATTAAGGAATCCTACTCTTGAACGGATTTCCTTAATAACCTGCTTACCGATTTTTTCCTGAACCGGTGTAAGTGTAAGTTTATCAAAATACTCTGCCAATTCAAGAACGGACAATTCCGTAACCTGATAGATATTTTTATCGCCTACTGTAACAGCAAGGGAGGATTTCTTAAGACGCTGTCCATGGCACTCATCACAAGGAGTAACCTGCATATATGTCTCATATTCCTGCTTCATCATATCAGAAGAGGTCTCTCTGTATCTCTTGCGCATGTTGTCTATGAGACCATCAAAAACAACGTCATATACGCCTACTCCTCTTTGTCCCTTGTAATGAACTTTTACAGACTTACTCTTACCGTATATGAGCATATGTCTTATATCATCAGGCAAATCCCTAAAAGGCGTATCAAGAGAAAAACCGTATTCTTTGGCAAGTGCATCAAGTAAAGCATAGGTAAAGCTTCCCTTATCGCTGCTTGACTGCCATCCCATACAGCTTATGGCTCCCTCTGACAGGCTCAATGAGGTATCCGGAATTAATAATTCCGGGTCAAATTCCATTTTGTAGCCAAGACCCGCACATACAGGGCAGGCTCCAAACGGATTATTGAAAGAAAAACTTCTCGGTTCGATTTCATCAATACTTATGCCACAGTCAGGGCATGAAAAATTCATACTGAAATTAATTGGTTCTCCGCCGATTACATCAACTATCATAATACCGTCAGAAAGCTTCATAACGTTTTCTATGGAATCGGCAAGACGGGATTCCATACCGTCTTTAACCACAAGCCTGTCCACAATAATCTCTATGTTGTGTTTGATATTTTTTTCCAGTTGGATTTCTTCGGAAAGATCATAGGTATTGCCATCAACCCTTACACGCACATATCCGCTCTTTTTCGCAGATTCAAAAACCTTTTCGTGCATACCTTTTCTTCCCCTTACAACAGGTGCAAGGAGCTGGAATTTGGTTCCCGGTTCAAGTGCTTTAATGGAGTCTACCATCTGGTCCACCGTCTGTTTATGGATTTCCCTGCCGCACTTCGGGCAATGTGGTACTCCGACTCTGGCATATAAAAGTCTGAGGTAATCATAGATTTCCGTTACGGTTCCTACTGTTGAACGGGGATTCCTGTTGGTGGATTTCTGATCTATTGAAATTGCAGGAGAAAGTCCCTCTATGCTTTCAACATTAGGCTTCTCCATCTGTCCTAAGAATTGTCTTGCGTAAGAAGACAAAGACTCCATATAACGTCTCTGTCCTTCTGCATATATGGTATCAAAAGCAAGGGAGGATTTACCTGACCCGCTTAAGCCTGTCAATACGGTAAAAGAATCCCTTGGGATATCTACGTTAATATTTTTAAGATTGTGTTCGCATGCGCCGCGAATCTTAATATAATGTCTTCTATTATCCATTGTTGTCCATTGTCTTCCTTATTTCTGTAATCTGGTCTCTGATTAAAGCAGCCTCCTCAAAATTAAGGTCTGCCGCTGCCCTATGCATCTTCTTGTTGAGTTCTTTGATGAGCTTCTCAAGCTCCTTATCGCTCATGGATTCAATATCCTTCTTAATCTTATCACCCTTGTCATTGGCTGCCTTGCTTATGGCAATAAGATCTCTTACCGCTTTCTTGATTGTAGTCGGTGTAATTCCGTGTGCCTCGTTGTATTCCTGCTGTATCTTACGACGTCTTTCAGTCTCATCGATGGCCTTTCGCATAGAATCAGTCATGTTATCGGCATACATTATAACCCTGCCGTCGGCATTTCTTGCAGCTCGTCCTATTGTCTGGATAAGTGAGGTCTCCGAACGTAAGAAGCCCTCTTTGTCCGCATCAAGTATGGCAACAAGAGTAATTTCAGGAATATCAAGACCTTCTCGTAAAAGATTAATACCTACAAGGACATCAAAAACATCCATTCTCATATCCCTGATTATCTCCGCTCTTTCCAAAGTATCTATATCGGAATGGAGATATCTTACCCTGACACCGTTTTCCTTAAGGTATATTGTAAGGTCTTCTGCCATTCTCTTGGTAAGTGTGGTAATAAGAACTTTATTCTTCCTGGCTGTCTCCTTATTAACTTCGCTAAGAAGGTCATCAATCTGTCCTGTAACAGGTCTTACGGAAATCTCCGGATCAAGAAGACCTGTCGGTCTTATTATCTGTTCAACCCTGTTCAGTTCATGCTCTGCTTCATATACGGAAGGTGTAGCGGATACAAACATCATCTGGTTAATCTTGCTTTCAAATTCCTCAAAATTAAGCGGTCTGTTATCAAATGCGGAGGGCAGTCTGAAACCATAATCCACAAGTGTGGTCTTACGTGATCTGTCTCCGAAATACATTCCTCTTATCTGCGGAATTGTAATATGCGACTCATCTACTATTATAAGAAAGTCTTCCGGAAAATAATCCATTAAAGTACATGGCATTGTTCCCGGTGCCCTGCCCTCAAGATGTCTTGAATAATTCTCTATTCCCGAACAGAAACCGGTCTCCAACATCATCTCGACATCAAAATTGGTACGCTCCGATATTCTCTGGGCTTCCAGAAGCTTATCTTCGCTCTTAAAATAATCCACCTGTTCTTTAAGCTCCGCCCGGATATTCTCCGCCGCTATAAGAAGCTTCTCCTTAGGCACAACATAATGGGACGCCGGAAAAATGGCAGTATGCTTAAGCTCTGACTTAATCTCCCCCGTTAATGTATCTATTTCCAGTATTCTGTCAATCTCATCACCGAAAAATTCCACACGCACCGCAATCTTATCACTTGCGGCAGGAAATATTTCCAAAACATCGCCTCTGACTCTGAAAGTGCCACGCTTAAAATCCATGTCATTTCTTACATACTGCATATCAATAAGCTGTCTTATGATATCATCCCTGTCACGTTCCATTCCGGGACGCAGTGACACAACCATACTCTTATAATCAATAGGGCTTCCAAGACCATATATGCAGGAAACGCTGGCAACTATAATTACATCCCTGCGCTCCGACAAAGCTGCCGTCGCAGAATGACGTAACTTATCTATCTCATCATTAATGGAAGAATCCTTCTCTATATAAGTGTCGCTGGAAGGTACATAGGCCTCCGGCTGATAATAATCATAGTAAGATACAAAATATTCAACCGCATTCTTCGGAAAAAATTCCTTAAATTCGGAATAAAGCTGCCCTGCAAGTGTCTTATTGTGTGCAATTACAAGGGTGGGTCTGTTAAGCTTCTCAATGACATTAGCCATGGTAAAAGTCTTGCCGGAACCGGTAACGCCAAGTAAAGTCTGGAACTGGTCTCCCGCTTCAAAACCCTTCACAAGCTCCTTAATTGCCTCCGGCTGATCGCCTGTCGGTTCATATTCAGAATGTAAAATAAATCTGTCCATACAAAATCACCTCTGATACTCTTGTACCAACTATATCACATAGGATATCATTTTGCAAACATTTGTTCGATTTGTTTTATAGATTTTCAAGGTACTCAATTGCTGCATCAAGTTGTGTATCCGTTCCATCTTCGTAAAACTTATCTTTATCATATTCCACATCAATATCCGGTTCAATACCGGTTCCGTGGATGCACACCCCATTAGGAGTAAAATATCTTTCAACCGTAATCTTTAAGCCGGAACCGTCTCCAAGCGCGAATAATGACTGTACAATTCCCTTTCCGAATGTTTTTTTACCAACAACGGTAGCATAACCTCTGTCTTTTAATGCACCTGTAAAAAGTTCTGATGCACTGGCACTGTTTTCATTGACAAGAACAACACAAGGAATATCAAGTTCATCCGTTCCGTCAGTAGACTTGTAGTCATTTCTGTTGCCGTATTTGTCTTCAACATATGCTATAAGTCCCTCCGGTAAAAGATAATCAAGTATTGAAACTGCACTGTTTAAAACACCGCCCGGATTATCCCTGAGGTCAAAAATAATACTTTTGGCACCATTTTTCTTAAGTTCCTCAACAGCATTTTCAAACTGTTCTATTGACGAGACAGTAAACTGTGCGAGATATACATATCCAATATTATTATCTAACATTGAATATCTGACATATTTCTGTTCGATAACAGACCTTGTAAGTTCATAGTCTTTTTTTACGCCATCCCTAAGGATTGTAACTGTAACTTTTGTTCCTTCTTTTCCCATAATAGGTGAAGAAGCTTCATCAAAATCTGTCAGGTCAATTTCATTTCCGTTTATCGCAGTTATAATATCTCCTGCTTTAAGGCCTGCATCTTCTGCCGGGCCCCCTTCAATTACCTGTAATATCTTTATTCCTCTGTCATTTTCGTCTTTGGTAATATATATACCTACACCACAATATGAGCCGGCTGCACTTTCACCTATTTTTTTGAACTCTTCTTCTGTATAATATTCGCTGTATGGGTCACCTAATCCGCTCACATATGCTTTTATTATTGCATTTTCCATATCACCCTGTTTATAGTCAAAAAGATATTTATCGTCAATCAGTTCTTTGATTTTACTAATTTTTGTAGCCGTACTCTTAGCAACTTCTATTCTCTTACTTGTCATGTTACGATATACCAGGATATTAACAAGCACCGCTATGATTAATACAGGCACAATTCCTGATATAAGGCCCTTTTTGAAACTCTTTTTTACTTCATAATCATCATACATAATTCTGCTCTCCTGTTATCTTTAATTGATATTTCTAAATAATATGCAATTTACCCCCGGATATTATCCGAGGGTTGAATTTCATTGTTTATGATGGGCTTTTAAGGTATGGTAACGGATCTGCCAGAACACCTTTTATATAGAGTGTAAGGTGCAGATGTGCTCCCGTGGACTTACCTGTACTTCCGACAAATCCGATAGTATCACCGGCATTAACTGTCTGCCCTACCGATACATTCACTCCCGAAAGGTGCGCATATAAAGTAACTACACCGGCACCATGGTCTATTTTGATACTTGTACCATATGGCTTGGTTGTCCAGTTATCGGAAGAGGTATATACATCAACCGAAATGACCGTACCTGAATAACAGGCTACAACCGGCTTTCCGTATACATTAAAGCCTGATATATCCATACCGCTGTGATTGCTGATTAAGTTGCCGAAAGGATCCTTTCTTGGTCCGAAATAAGATGTTATATAACTGTATCCCGGAAGAGGCCACGTAAAACCGCCTGCAAGTCCGATTTCTTCCAATTTACGCTTGTTAGCCTCATCTGCATCCTGTCCGCTATTAGCCGCATTACGCACTTCTTCAAGCCATCTTTGTCTCAACTCCTCGGCCTCTCTCTGCTGTGCGGCAAGCTTGGCTTCTTCAAGCTGTTTCTGTACCGCAGCATATTCCTGCTGGCTCTCAAGCTGCTGTAACATTGTCTCTTTGGTTGAAAGTGCATCATTAACAAGCTGGTACTGGCTCTGTAAATCATTCTGTAATGTAACAAGCTCTGTTTTCTGCGTCTCAAGTTCCGACCTCTGGCTTTCAAGATTAGCCTTGTCGTCCTGAAGCTGTACAAGAAGATTGTCTATCTTTTCCTTAGTATCTGCAAGTATCTGAAGCTGGTTCCTGTCGTAGGCAACAATACTCGAAACATATTCCGCATTACCCAGCATATCCGATAAATCTTCTGACGACATTATCATATCAAGAAAAGATTCATCACCACATTCATACATATACTGGATACGTTTTTTCATTGACTCATACTGGCTTTCTTCTGAAGCAGCAGCCTCCTCAAGTTCCACTTCGGTACTGTCAATCTCTGCGATTTTATTATTAATCTCAACATTCTTTGCATCAATTTCCGCCTGTTTGCTGTCTATCTTTGACTGGCAGGAAGAAATATTGGTTGCAATGGAGTTAATTGTAGAATCAAGCTCGCTTACATATGCTTCAATGGAAGCAATATCCGAATCGAGCTGTGAAAGTTCACTATTCAGCTTGTCTATCTTATTCTGTGTATCCTGAATCTGCTGTTGTGCATCGTCCACGTCAGACTTGTCAACAGCATATACATCCATTATTTTTTTACCGCCAAAAGTACCAAGCACGCAAAATGCTAACACTGCGGCGGTTATTTTAATCTTTTTGCTTTTCATATAATCACCTATGTTCATTAAGCTTTTAAATGTTTTGCAAGAGAAATCATACTTCCGATAAGTCCGATTCCTATCCCCAGTATAAGTGCAACCGGCACATACAGCTTAAGGATAGCTCCCACTCCCTGAAGTTCAATGATTCCACTTAGGAATGATGAATTGGCCAGAAGATTCCTGATAGCTCCGTCATATGCAAAATATACGATAATAATCGGAATAACCGCTCCGATTAAGCCAAGTAAAATACCTTCAACAATAAATGGAGCCCTGATAAAACTGTTTTTGGCTCCCAGAAGCCTCATAATACTTATCTCATCGCTTCTTACTGATATACCGATTGAAATTGTGTTATTGATAAGGAAAAGTGCCACGGCTATAAGTAAAACAATAACAAATACTGAGCATATATTAACCAGTTTACCTGTTTCGCTAAGTCCGTTAGCTGCATTGTCACTGCTGTTAACTTTCCTTACCCCGTCTATTTTTGATATATAATCAACCAGATCTTTCTGTGCCGATGGATCATTGAAATATACTTCGTATGAAGCTGAGTTAATCAGCGGATTATCATTTTCGTAGGCATCTGCAAGTTCATTATAATAATCGCCAAAATATTTCTGTTTATACTGTTCCCACGCTTCTTCAGCAGACGTGTAATGAATATCTGTTACAATATCGTTTTCATAAATTGTGTTCTTTATGGATTCAAGGCGCTCTTCCGTAATATCATTCTGAAAAAACACTTTAACGCAGAGTCCCTGCGAAATATTATCTATATTGTAGTTAATATTGCTTGTTATGGAATAAAAAACACCTATAAGAAAAATGCACAGCGTCATAGTTGCTGCTGAAGCAAGGGAAAATATTCTGTTTCGTCCGATATTTTTTATTCCCTGGACAAAACAATAACCAAATGATTTAAATTTCATAGAAGTTACCACCTTCCGCTATTTCCTGTACCACTTCACCGTTATTAATTACAATAGTTCTCTTTTTCATAGTACGGACTATTTCAAGATTGTGAGTAACAACCACAACTGTAGTTCCCTGAGTGTTAGCCTGCTCTAACAGTTTCATGATTTCCCATGAATTATCCTCGTCGAGATTACCTGTAGGCTCATCGGCAAGAAGAATAGGCGGATTATTAATCAGTGCCCTGGCTATTGCCACTCTCTGTTGTTCACCGCCTGAAAGATGTTTAGGAAATTCCTTATATTTATTGGTTATCTTAACCTCTGCCAGCATGGCATGCACTCTGGAACGTATCTTTCTTCCCGGAGCTTCAATAACCTTTTGTGCGAAAGCAATATTATCAAAAACATTTCTGTCATCAAGGAGTCTGAAATCCTGAAATACAACACCTATATCACGTCGGAGTGTGTATAATTTTCTTCTTTTGATTCTTGAAATATTCTTACCGTTAATTACAATTCTTCCGGATGTAGGCTCCAGTTCCCTAAGCAGAAGTTTAATAAGTGTAGATTTGCCGGAACCGCTTTCTCCTACTATGAAAACAAACTCACCTTTATCAATATGTATATTGATATTATTCAGTGCGTCCACACCGGATGAATATGTCTTACATACGTTATCTAAATCAATCATTTTATCTGTCCTTTATATTTTCTGTCTCCTGCAATTATAACCAGGTTACATATCAATAATCAATGTTTTCCATATATTTCATGTACTTAACTACCATTAATGCAATATTAAAAGTAATGGCATCCTCAAATACACGCAAATCCAGTCCTGTAATTTTCTGTATCTTGTCAAGACGGTATACTAATGTATTTCTGTGTATAAAAAGCTGTCTTGAAGTCTCTGATACATTAAGACTGTTCTCAAAGAATTTATTAATTGTAGCAAGTGTCTCTTCATCAAAATCATCCGGCGACATATCACCGAAAATCTCTCTTATAAACATTTTGCAAAGAGGTATAGGAAGCTGGTAAATAAGTCTTCCTATTCCAAGGTTACTGTATGCCACAACATTTTTATCACTGTAAAAAATCTTTCCTACGTCAAGTGCCATCTTAGCTTCCTTGTATGATTTGGAAACGTCTTTAAGTGAGCTGATTATTGTACCGAAAGCTACTTTAACCCTGCTCATGGCTTCTGTATTAAGTGTGTCAAGAATTACAAATGCAGTCTGTTCTATGTCTTTGTAAGTCTCGCTCTGCTTAACTTCTTTAACGATAATAATATTTTTCTCATCTACTGCAGTTATAAAATCCCTTGTTCTTGTGGCAAAAAGTGTTCTCACTGTTTCAAGGGCAGTATTGTCTTTCTCTGTCTGTGTCTCAACGAGAAGGACTACTCTCTTAGCCTCTGAATCAATATGAAGTTTTTTCGCCCTGTTATATATATCCACAAGAAGAAGATTATCAAGAAGGAGATTTTTAATAAAATTATCCTTATCAAATCTCTCCTTATAAGCTACCATAAGGTTCTGTATCTGAAAAGTTGCCAGTTTGCCAATTATATAAACATCATCGCTTCCACCCATAACAAGAAGAATGTATTCAAGCTGGTTGTCATCATATACTTTAAAAAACTGATGACCGGAAATCACCTGGCTGTCCGCAGGGGACTTTGCAAATGTGCTTACTGATTCTTCATATCCGCTGGCATCAGGAGAGGTTGTTGCAAGTACCTTTCCATCAACATCCAGTACACACATGTCTATACGCGTAATTGTCTTAAGTCCGTCAATTGTATTTTGTAAAATCTGATTTGATATCATGTGTTCTCTCCTATTCACATACTTTTGTTCATTATAAAACATATTCCGGCAAAAATAAAGTTGTTATAAAAATTTTATAATTCCGTAAATCGTTGGCTTCCGCCTTTTCTTAAATATCTGTACATAAGAGATATGGCAAGTGCAAACATTCCCGTCATCAGAAACGTATAAAGATATTCTGCATACGGAATAAATCTTAAAAGACCGTATAATACTGCCGCGCCTATGACAACAGAAAAGCCTATCCCCATGGTTGCGATAACAGCCATGCTCTGCTTAACTGCTATTGATTCATCCGCCCAGTCAAACTTCGGCATGTGAAGATTGCATATCACGCCAAGCAGACCCATAAGGACTACGGATAATGCCGGAATAATCACAACCGCTGCCCTTATCGCCGGGCTTATAGGCAATGCAATATTGGCAGCAATGCCGAAAAATATTACAATCGGCATACATATATAAATATGATTTTTAACTTTTGCCATAAGTATGTCAAAAGGCTCAACAGGCATTGCCTTACATATCCATAGATTTTCACCCTCAAGGGAAATTGAAGGTGCAGAAATAACATTTATTGCGCAGAAAAACAGTGAAATCAGCAACACATATGCACCGATATGATTTTTTAAATATGACATTGTTATAATGCTGTCAAACACTTTTTCCCTGAAAACAAGTACAGCCACGCCTGCAACAAAAAACACAATAAGCCCTATGGCGGTATTGAGCATATATGAGGCGTTTGTAAAAAATCTTCTTCTTTCCTTGTAAAGCAGTGCTTTTTTCACCTCGCGCTCAACATTTTTCTCAGGTCTGTATTTTTTTCTTACCCCGCCCTTATTGGTAGATGTTATTTTAAGGAAAAACGGAGAAAGCAGGAATATCATCATGACAAAAACAGCCACAGCCATCAGCATAAAAATAATAAACGATTTAAAATCACCCTCAGCTGCTGCCTTACCAAAATAAAACAATGGCAGCATTTCTTTTTTCATAGCTTCATCCATCTCTATAAAAACGCCGTCCATACTGAGCATACTGTTGATTCTGCTTTCCATTTCGCTTATCAGGAAAAAAAACAGTACCGACATTCCGATTGTAGCTATGGTTTTTACAATATTTTTTCTTCTCATCCTGTTGGTAATTGCCGCAAGAACAAGTCCGAATATTGCGGAAATCGATGCTGTAATCATATTAAGTCCGTTAATTTCGACAACCATCATAATTGCTCCGCCCACAGGAACAGGTGCAAAAATCTTATAAATCAGCATTGCTTCTATTCCCAACACCAGAGACTCTGCAAGTTCTACTATAAGAAGGGTAATAACCCTGGTAAGCAGTATATACCTTGGTGGAATTGGCATTGCTGTAAGCAAATCATTATCTTTTGCCTCAAAAATCTGGGACTGTGCAGCAAATACCGTTGTTACAAATCCAATGGCAACCATAACAACAGCCACCATGGAAAAATATGCAAATCCTACTTCCTGCTCCACAAAGTTTTCTGCAAGCTGCATAAAATAGAATCCAAACATACCTACAAAGCAAAGTGCCGCATATGCAACCACTATGCCTATAAAAACCTTAAATCCGATATTTTTTTTATATTTATCTTTCTTGCCTGATCCCTTAAAAACAGACAAAATCCTCATTTTTAATAATTGTAAGAATACCTTCACTCTATTCCTCCAGTTCAAGAAACGCATCCTCAAGAGATAAATTACCTTTAACCTCTGCCATTGTACCGGATGCAATAAGCCTTCCATCTTTTATAACTGCCACTTTATCGCACAATTTTTCCGCTACTTCCAATACATGGGTGGAAAAAAAGATTGCTCCGCCATTATCACATATTTCCCTCATCTGGTTTTTAAGGGTATGTGATGCCTTAGGGTCAAGTCCTACAAACGGTTCATCCATAAGTATAAGTTTGGGTTCATGTATAAGAGCCGATATTATGGCTATTTTCTGTCTCATACCATGGGAATATGAGTTAATTGGCATCCCCAGATCATCAATAATTCCATATTTATCAGCAAAATCTTCGATTCGTTTATTTCTTATCTCCAAAGGTACTTTATATATATCTGCTATGAAATTCAGATAGGCCGCCCCTGTCAGAAAACCGTACAAATCAGGGTTGTCCGGGATATATGCTATTTTCTTTTTGCATTCCATCGGCTTTTCTTTAATGGATATTCCATCAATCAATATATTTCCATACTCAAAATTAAGTATTCCTGCACATGCCTTAAGCGTAGTTGTCTTTCCTGCCCCATTGTGTCCTATAAAACCATATATCTCGCCCGGTTTAATATGAAGCGACAAGTTATCAACTGCAACTTTTTTACCATATAATTTAGTATATCTGTCAATTAAAAGCATACACTACCTCCCTTTTTTTTTATATATGCTACTGTACTATATCTTAATATTATATCACGATTCGTAGCTTCGCTACTCTCCGCTGCTATCGCAGCTATCGTAATCGCCATTCGCCGTTCGCCAGAAAGCTGCTAGCAGCTTTCTGGCTCTCTTGCACTCATTATATCATAATTTTTCTTATTCCCACAATAAAAAAACAGACCGGATAAATCCGGTCTGCAAATAAATCATAATTAATGTAAGATAACCTGCTCTGTATCTTTATCAAAGATGTGAAGCTTAGTCATATCGATACCAAGTTTAATTGTATCGCCTGGACGAGCTGTTGTACGAGGATTAACTCTTGCTGTACAGTTAACTTCATCAATATCAAAGTAAAGGAAAACTTCAGCACCAAGTAATTCGTATACTCTGATTGTAGCTTCGATTACGCAATCAGGGTTAGCATTGATGATAACTTCTGAATCATTAAGGTCTTCAGGACGGATACCCATGATAACTGTTGTATCAACATATCCTGCTTCAATAAGCTTCTGAGCTTTTCCTTCAGGAAGTTTAATTGTGTTGCCACCAAACATAAGTACAACATCTTCACCTGACTGTACAACCTTAGCATTAATAAGGTTCATCTGTGGTGATCCCATAAATCCTGCAACGAATACGTTACATGGCTTGTCATAGAGATTCTGTGGTGTATCTACCTGCTGGATAATACCATCCTTGAGAACTACGATTCTTGTACCAAGTGTCATAGCTTCTGTCTGGTCATGTGTTACGTAGATGATTGTTGTCTCAAGTCTCTGATGAATCTTCTGAATCTCAATACGCATCTGAACACGGAGCTTAGCATCAAGGTTAGATAAAGGTTCGTCCATAAGGAATACCTTAGGATTACGAACGATTGCACGTCCCATAGCAACTCGCTGTCTCTGTCCACCTGAAAGAGCCTTTGGCTTACGGTCAAGTAACTGCTCAATACCGAGAATCTTAGCTGCTTCATGAACTAATTTGTCGATTTCAGGCTTAGGTACTTTTCTTAATTTAAGACCAAATGACATATTATCATAAACTGTCATATGAGGATAAAGAGCATAGTTCTGGAATACCATCGCAATATCTCTGTCCTTAGGTTCTACGTCGTTAACTAATTTATCTCCGATCCAGAGTTCACCTGAAGAAATCTCTTCAAGTCCTGCAATCATACGAAGTGTTGTTGATTTACCACATCCAGATGGTCCAACGAAAATAATAAATTCCTTGTCTGCTACATCAAGGTTAAAATCCTTAACGGCTACAAATCCGTTAGGATATACTTTACATACATTCTTAAGTGATAAGCTTGCCATAATTGTCCTCCTAAAACAAAGTGTAATATAACTTACATGTCAATTATAATACTCTTTTTATATTTTTTAGGCTATATTCTTTATAAACAAAATTAGTTATTTGATTTTGGACAATTTGCCCATGAATATTAATTACAATGCTTTTTTAGTGCAATTTGTACATTTTGTTAATTTACGACTAGGCAATATTAACAAAGCCTTCTCCCATAACTTCCCTGGCATCCCCAATCCACATAAATGCCTGTTTGTCAGTCTCCTCCACTATTTCCACTATTTTATGGATTTCACGTTTTCTGGCAACACATACCAACATTATTTTTTCTTTATTTTCATACATTCCCATTACTTTTATTCCGGTGACCCCTCTTTCAAGCCTTTTGTTGATTATTGCGGCAATTTCAATGCTGTTTCTACTTATTATATATGCGGTTCTTGAGACAGCAGGTCCATCCACAATTTTTCCTGAAACGAAGCTGATTGTAAATACCGAAATAACACCGTAAATTGATGATGGTATTCCAAAAACCGGTGTTCCCAGGGCAATGATTATCGCATCTATTATAAAAATAATCCATACCGTCTTAATTCTTTTTGATTTTTTCTGAATCATATATGCAGCAAGATCAGCTCCTCCTGACGTTGCATCACAGCTTAAAATAATTCCCAACCCTGTTCCCATTATGAATCCTCCTGCAAACGCAGATAAAAATATATCGTTACCCACAGGATTGATATCCGGGAGAAGTCCTATTGCCAGCGTAAAAATAAAATTGGCATAAAAAGAATCCCACAATACTCTTCTTTCAAGAGTGCGGAACCCGTAAATAAAAAGCGGCACGTTTATAACAATATTAGTCAGCCACATAGGGATATTCAAAATTTTCTGCAGGATTACAGCGATGCCGGAGACTCCTCCGGTTACAAGACCGGAAGTATCAAATATCATTTTTACAGCTAATCCCATCAAAAATGCTCCTATTGTCAATAATAGATATCTCATTACTCTTTTCATACTGTTTCCCCATTATTTTAGTTTTAATATTATTGGCAATATCATTGTTTTATATTATTAAATGTGATAAAATGGGGAAAAGATTAGGAGGAATACTCATGGATATTACAGGTTTACAGTCTGCTTCGCTTTCAGCAGCCAACACAATTAATGACGTGTCCGTCCGGATGCTTGCCAAATCATTAGATTCCATGGAAGAGCTTGGAGACGGCATGAAGAAGATGCTTGAAATGTCTGTGACGCCATACATCGGCAGTAATATAGATATTTCTTTATAAGACAATAATACGCCTGACTACGGAATGTAATCAGGCGTAAATTATTTTAATTCTTTTATTTTGCTACTATTGCTTCAACTTCAAGCAATACGTCTTTTGGAAGTCTTGCAACTTCTACGCAGGATCTTGAAGGATATGGTTCTTTGAAGAACTTTGCATAGATTTCATTGATTTTTCCGAAATCATTCATTTCCTTAATAAAGACTGTTGTCTTAACTACCTGTGACATTGCTGCTCCCGAAGCTTCAACAAGATTGGTAAGGTTAGTAAATGCCTGTGTTGCCTGAGCTTCAACGCCTTCAGGAATAACTCCTGTTGCAGGATCTACCGGAATAACTCCTGATGTAAATACCATTCCATTAACTTCGATTGCCTGTGAGTAAGGTCCGATTGCTCCCGGTGCCTTATCCGTACTGATTACTTTCTGCATATCTTATCTCCTTCTGATACCATCATCCGTGATATCTATTTTATTTGCTTTTAAAAGATGTCCGCAGGCACGCTTAAATGCAGCCTTGCTCATCTCAAGCTTCTGTTTGATAATTTCAGGGTCAGACTTATCATTTAAAGGAAGAAATCCGTCATTATAATCAAGTTCTTTAAGAATCCTGTCTCCGTCCTCATCAAGCTGGAGATATGCCGGTCCTCTTACCGAAAGTTCTATCTTGCCGTCCTCCCTTACTTTTGAAACGGTTGCCTTAATTTCGTCACCGATTTCAATCTTTCCGTATAATGCTTTGTTAGGTATAAGTCCCTGGTACATACAGTCAACTGCAACAAACATTCCGAATTTGTCAATGTGTTCGTAAGCAATTCCTTTCACAATATCACCGGTATGATACATATCCGTTGTTTTAAGGTAATGATATATTTTCATGGTAGCACAAAGCCTTCCCGACTTGTCAACATAAAGAGCTACCGGATATGACATTCCTTCTTTAACTTTGGCTGTCTGTTCCTTAAACGGAAGGAATAAATCTTTTTCCAGTCCCCAGTCAAGGAATGAACCTATTTTATTATTTTGCTTAACTTTTAATACCCTGACCTCTCCTAAAGTGATAAGAGGTTCAAGCGTGGTTGCTATAAGCCTGTCTTTGGAATCCCTGTATACAAATACCGTCAGGGAATCTCCTATTTCAACATCTTCATCCACATATTTACCGGGAAGCAGCACCTTTTCCTGTTCATTTCCAAGGTATACACCAAACTCGGTCTTATTTACTACCATAAGCGGCTGTTTTTTACCAATTTCTATCATACTGTGCTCTCTTTCTAAAATTCAAAAACTACGGTAGCGTACTCGGCATTATCTTTATCACGTAAATCAACATATATTGCTTTTTCTTCCCTATGTATATAAGGATAAAAAACATCACCGTATAATGCCGACTTTTTGTACTCTGCCCTGATCTGCCTTGGCATATCTTTAATCTCGATTACATCCATTGCAGTCTTGATATACTGGCAGTTATTAACATGTCCGTTGGTATCAAGCTGTCCATAATGAACCCGTACAGGCTCTGACGGTTCAAAATTCTCAGGCATCGCTATCTTTCTTGAAGAATAACTCATTTCAAGCTTTGGTTCAAGAGGAAGATATGGTTTTACTGCCGCATCATCAATCCTTTTCGGTACTTTTGTCTTTACATCCAGATATACCCATATAGAATTGGCCTTTACAAGAATCTCGCCTTTTTCATTTTCTATCCAGACATTTCTGTTTCCGAAAAAACCTTTAAACTCATAGGGATTGGTCTTAAGAATTATTTTATCATATATTCTTGGTGGTGTAATTATTTCTATCTGCCATGTAGAAATAAACCATACCGTTCCCATGTCAATAACCTGTGCAATGCCTGCACCCACCTCATCGGCATGAAGCATAACTATATCCTGAAGGTGATTGACAAGTGCATCTATTTTAATCAATCCATCTTTATCAACTTCGCTGTAACGTACATACGTTTCTTTTTCAAACAACATTTAAAAATCTCCTTGTGAACCGATAAAAGCTTTCACTATATAATCTGTGCAATAGTCCTATGCAAAAATAAAAGCACCACGAACGCTTCATGGTGCTTAGCTGGGATAACAGGGCTCGAACCTGTAAATGCTGGAGTCAGAGTCCAGTGCCTTACCATTTGGCTATATCCCAATATTTACTTAGGTGTTGTCCACACAACATAATGGATTATATACATTTAATTTTCATAAGTCAAGTGTTTTTTTTAATTTATTTAAAAATTCTTCTTACCACACCTTCACTGCCTTCGTAATGATTGCTTCTTACGAAAAAACGGTACTGATTAAGAATTGAATTACCTTCTTGTACTGTATTACCTGCAGGTTCATCTTCTGTGCTGAATTCCGTTCCCGGGAAATTGCCGGAAGTGAATGCTTCTCTGCCATGTAATCTTTCTGAGCCGGAAAAATCAATAGTGACAGCCTTTTCTTCCTTATGGATATCATCAACACGTTCTGCAGAAGGTGTGGCTGCATCTATCTTTTCACTTGTATTAAAATCAGGTACGCTGTTATGTAAATATTCATAACCGGATACTCTCATAGACCACGCCTCCTTTCGTACGGTATATAACATATATATATTCTGACTATAATATAAATTACAATCTTATTCAACAGTTATTTCGGCAGAATTTTCCTTTTCTTTAACCATAAAAAGGAAATATTCCGGATTTATTTTTTTTAAAATTAAAGTACACGCCGTTAATTACTTAATTTTATTCGGTTTTCAAAAAAGGGGTTCCATTTTTAAAAATCCGGTGCTACAATGCACCCATAGCCAAGCTCAGATATGATTATTTGGTACAAGAAAATGTATAACAGGAGGTAGTCACTATGAAGAAGCTGGAAATGATAATCAAACCTGAAAAACTGGATGATGTCAAGAAGATTCTTGATGATTCCAAGGCCAATGGTGTGATGGTCACAAATATCATGGGTTATGGTGCCCAGAAAGGTTTCAAACGTATTTACAGAGGTAATGAGTATTTTGTAAATCTCCTTCCTAAAGTAAAGGTTGAAACAGTTGTTGCAGACGATGTAGCAGAACCTATTATCGAAAAGATTGTTTCTGAAATCTCATCAGGCAGTATCGGTGATGGTAAGATTTTCGTCTACAATGTAGAAGACGCAGTCAGAGTAAGAACTGGCGAACGTGGAGAGTCAGCTCTCTAAAAAGAATTAAGATTATTTTGTGAAAAATTTATAAACGTATAGACACAAAGAAGTGCAATTAACCTTGAATGGTAATTGTGCTTCTTTTTTACGTTTATAAGAAAAAGGAGGAAAAAATTATGGATGGTAATTTTTTTGGAACAAACGGTGTATGGTACCTTATCGGTGCTGCCTTCGTATTCTTTATGCAGGCCGGATTTGCAATGGTAGAAACCGGTTTTACAAGAGCAAAGAATGCAGGTAATATTATTATGAAAAACCTCTTGGACTTCTGTCTTGGAACGGTCGCTTTTCTTTTATTAGGTTATTCACTTCTTTGTGGTACAGACCATGGCGGATTTATCGGATGGAGCAACTTCCCATTAAATCCTGCTAACTGGGGAACTACCGCTATTGACTGGGGTAGTTTCGTATTTAACCTAGTATTCTGTGCAACGGCAGCTACTATCGTTTCAGGTGCTATGGCAGAACGTACTAAATTTATTTCTTACTGTGTATACAGTTTTGTAATCAGCCTTATTGTGTATCCTATTGAAGCCCACTGGGTATGGGGCGGCGGCTGGTTAGCTGAAAAAGGCTTCATAGATTTCGCCGGTTCAGCATGTATCCATACTGTAGGTGGTGTTTCAGCACTCATCGGTGCCAAAATGTTAGGACCTAGAATAGGTAAGTTTGATGAAAACGGAAAACCAAAACCAATCCTTGGACACAGCATTACTCTTGGTGCTTTAGGTTGTTTCATTCTTTGGTTCGGCTGGTACGGATTCAATGGTGCGGCAGCTACATCAAACACTAACCTTGCATCAATCTTTGCCACAACAACAATTGCACCTGCTGTTTCAACTATCGTTGTAATGGTATTTACATGGATAAGAAACGGCAAGCCTGATGTATCAATGACTCTTAACGGTTCATTGGCAGGTCTTGTAGCTATTACAGCCGGATGTGCCTGCGTAGATGCTGTGGGTTCTGCAGTTATTGGCGTTGTTGCCGGTCTTGTAGTAGTATTCATAGTATGGTTCGTTGAGAACAAACTTAAGATTGATGATCCTGTCGGTGCTATAGCTGTTCACGGCGGCTGTGGTATTACGGGTACAATCCTTGTAGGTTTCTTCGCAACCGGTAAAGGAGAATATACTGCAAAGGGTCTCTTCTACGGTGGCGGTGCTAAATTACTCGGCACACAGTTAATCGGTATCCTTTCAATTGTTGCGTGGGTTGCCGTAACTATGACAATTGTATTCTTCATTATCAAGAAAACAATCGGTCTCCGTGTTACACCTGCTGAAGAAATTGAAGGTCTTGACCCAACAGAACATGGTCTTGAAAATGCTTACGCTGATTTCATTGTGAAGAAGTAATTTAATTATTTCTGCATTGAAATATCATATATTCACAACCATTTACGGCGGACAGTGCTATAGGAGTTGCTCCTATCCTGTCCGCCATATTAATTGACGGAACATTATCTTTTTCAATCACAATCATCACTTCATCCATAGAAAGTTTTGTAAAAGCATAATTTAATATGGCTTTACATACTTCATAACCATAACCTTTCCGCCTGTAATCTTTTCTGATAATATATGCGAGTTCATTTTTATCTGCTCCGTCTATGTTTCTTATTTCTATTCCCGCTCTGCCAATCAGTTCATCTGTTTCTTTTTCAAAAACAAGCCACAAACCGTATCCGTAGAATCCATACATATTTTCAATATATTTTTTTGTAAAAATAACTTCTTCATCATATTCGTAAAGCGGCTCCACATATTTTAAAGCCTCATCATCATACAGCGAATACAGTGCCTTCACATCATCTGTCGTAATTTCCCTGACGTAAGTTCTTTCTGTTTCAAGGATTTGCAACGGTATATTTTTATATCTGCTGTATACCATTGCAAGGTATCCGTGGTCTTTCATGCCCTCTGTATCCGTAACAAAGCGGCAGCCCTGTATAAACGGAGCATTTTCGGGATTTTCACATACAAAAAGTACTGCTTCTTTTTCTTTTAATAATTTTTCTGCTTTTTTTTCATCATCTGTGATATATAAAACATCTTTATCACTGTAAATATTGATTTTTTTTAACATTGACTTGACCTCTTATTATGTTAAAATGTAACTGATTATAATTATTCTACTGAAAGGAATTTAAAAATGGCTAAAAATCCTATTGTTAAATTTGAAATGAATGACGGCAGCATTTTTGAGGCTGAATTATATCCTGATATTGCACCTAATACCGTCAACAATTTTATAAGTCTTGTTAAGAAAGGTTTCTATGACGGACTTATTTTCCATCGTGTAATCAAAGGTTTTATGATTCAGGGTGGCGACCCACAGGGTACAGGCATGGGCGGCCCCGGTTACTCAATCAAGGGTGAATTCTCTAATAATGGTTTTACTAATGACCTTAAGCATACACCAGGTGTCCTTTCCATGGCAAGAGCTATGGATCCTGATTCTGCCGGTTCACAGTTCTTTATAATGCATGAGACATCCCCTCATCTTGACGGCTCTTACGCTGCTTTTGGCAAGGTTATAAACGGTCTTGATGTTATCAATACCATCGCGGATGTTCGTACCGACTGGAATGACAGGCCAATGGAAGATCAGATGATTAAATCCGTCACAGTAGATACTTTTGGCGTAGAATATGATGAACCTGTTACAATTAAATAATTGTGCATTGGAAATTTGTATGCTATAATAATTAAAAATTAATTTTGGAGGTAATTATTTATGTTAGTTACAGCAGAAGATATGCTTAAAAAAGCAGTTGCTGGCAAATATGCAGTAGGCCAGTTCAATATTAATAACCTTGAATGGACTAAAGCTGTTCTTCTTACAGCTCAGGAATTAAATTCACCGGTTATCCTTGGTGTATCAGAAGGTGCCGGCAAATATATGGCAGGTTTTGAAACTGTTGCCGCTATGGTTAAGGCTATGAATGAAAGCTTAGGAATTACAGTTCCTGTTGCATTACACCTTGATCACGGAACATACGAAGGATGTTATAAGTGTATTAAGGCAGGCTTTACATCAATCATGTTCGATGGTTCACACTATCCAATTGAAGAGAACGTTGCTAAGACTAAAGAATTAGTTTCTGTTACACGTGCTATGGGAATGTCCCTTGAAGCAGAAGTTGGTTCAATCGGCGGTGAAGAAGACGGTGTTATCGGTATGGGTGAATGTGCTGATCCTAACGAATGTAAGTCAGTTGCTGACCTCGGTGTAACAATGCTTGCAGCCGGAATCGGTAACATACATGGTAAATACCCAGCTAACTGGCAGGGACTCAGCTTTGAGACTCTTGCTGCAATCAAGGAATTAACAGGTGAGAAGCCACTCGTTCTTCATGGTGGTACAGGCATCCCTGCTGATATGATTAAGAAAGCAATCTCTCTTGGCGTTGCTAAGATTAACGTTAATACAGAATGTCAGCTTTCATTTGCTGATGCTACACGTAAGTATATTGAAGCAGGTAAGGACCTTGAAGGTAAGGGATTTGACCCTCGTAAACTTCTTGCTCCTGGTTTTGAAGCAATCAAAGCAACAGTTAAAGAAAAAATGGAATTATTCGGTTCAGTAGGAAAAGCCTGAATCACGGATAATAATGGTATAATATATGAAAAAGCCTGAAATTGATATAGAAGAAGATTCTACGGATATAGAGGTTATAGAAATTGATTCTGATACCATTGATGGGGCAGCGGCGGATTCCGACGCTGCCCCTAATATTCAGAATGTTTCAGAAGAAAATGAGCCTCCCGTCCAACCCGATAATGAAATTGAAAATACCGATACCACAGAGCAGACCACATCGGATGATGATTTTGAAATAATCCCTGCTGAGGCTGTCCCTGATGATTATGATAATTATATACTTACTCCTGATGACAGAAAGTTTCATATTACAAAATTTGATATCAGACGTTATATAATAATCTTTATTTTAACGTGTGTGATGGTATTTTGTATGTACCAGATAATTTCACGTTATATAGGATATGCAAGAGAGCGCCGCCATAACAGTGAAATTAATAATTCCGTTATTGAAGAAAATACCTCTACACCCGATTTGAGTACGGATACATACAAAAATATTAACCCGGGTCTTGCAATTGATTTTGATAAACTTTTACAAATCAATGATGCATGTGCCGGATGGATTCAGATTCCGTCAGTCGGCATAAGTTACCCTATCGTCCAAGGTCCTGATAATGATTACTACCTGCATTACGATATTTCACAAAATGAAGCGTGGTCAGGTGCGATATATCTTGATTACAGAAATGACAGGAGTCTTGATGAACAACATTTTACCATATATGGTCATCACATGAATGACGGCAGTATGTTTGCCAACCTTCTGAAATATGATGATCCTGAATTTTACCAGAAGAATCAGGATAATTTTAACAACTATATCTATATTTACCAGAAAGGAAGAGTACTCGTATACCAGATATTCTCTGTAGTAGATACATATTATGACAGTGACCCTGAATCTTTTCTCGTTCTAATCTCGGATGACGAAACCAAGAAAAGTTATCTCAACCACATGAGACAAAAGCAGCTTTATGAGACAGGATATTTTGCTGATACAAATGACAGGCTGCTTACTCTTTACACCTGCCAGTCAGATTCGACATCCAAGGAAAGACACATGGTTCATGCCAAATTAATAACTGAAATCAGTAACTGAATTAAAAAAATATTAATAAAATAAAAAAAGTTCTTGATTTTTATATTTTGTTGTAGTATTCTTACCACAAGACAAAGGTGTCCAATTATTGGGCACCTTTATTTTTTTATACAGAGATAGAAATATTTATGCTGAAAGGAAGAATGAGACAATGAGTGAAGCATTTAAGATTGAAGACATTTTTGCTGAAAATGTATTTACAGTAGCAAAGATGAAAGAAAGATTACCTAAAAAAGTATTTGCAAATCTGAAGAACGTTATGGACAACGGTGGACAGCTCGCCATCGAGGACGCTGACGTTATTGCAAAAGCAATGAAGGACTGGGCACAGGAAAAAGGAGCCACACACTACACACATTGGTTCCAGCCATTAATTACCAGCCTTACAGCAGAGAAACATGATTCATTTGTAACACATCCGGACGAAGACGGAAAAGTTATTTCATCATTTACAGGAAAGCAGCTCATCATGGGAGAGCCTGACGCTTCTTCTTTCCCATCAGGCGGACTTCGTGCAACATGTGCGGCAAGAGGTTACACAGTATGGGATGTTACTTCTCCTGCATTTATCAGGGAAGGTGCAATAGGTGCAGTCCTTTGTATTCCTACGGTATTCTGCTCATATACCGGAGAAACTCTTGATAAGAAAGCACCTCTTTTAAGATCTATGGAAGCCGTAAGCAAGGAAGCTATGAGAATTGTTAAATTATTCGACCCGGAAACAGAAGCAACCAAAGTAACTGCTTCCGTTGGTCCTGAACAGGAATATTTTCTTATAAGCAAAGACAGCTTTGACGCAAGAAAAGACCTTAAATTCACAGGCAGAACTCTTTTCGGTGCTCCTGCTCCAAAAGGACAGGAACTTGAAGATCAGTATTTCGGTGCTATCAAAGAAAACGTTGGTTCATTTATGAAAGACCTCAACCGTGAACTTTGGAAACTGGGAATCACAGCAACTACCCAGCATAACGAAGTTGCTCCCGGACAGCACGAAATGGCTCCTATTTACATGGCTGCCAATATTGCCGTAGATAATAACCTTCTTGCAATGGAAACTCTTAATAAAGTAGCAGAAAGACATGGACTTGAATGTCTTCTCCATGAAAAACCATTTGCCGGTGTCAATGGTTCAGGTAAACATAATAACTGGTCGCTTTCAACCAACACAGGTATAAATCTTCTTGATCCGGGTAAAACACCTAACAAGAACAGGCAGTTTCTTCTTGTACTTGCCTGCATAATGAAAGCCGTTGACAGACATTCTGATTTACTTCGTCAGTCTGCTTCCGATGTAGGCAACGACCACAGACTTGGAGCTAACGAAGCACCTCCTGCAATCATCTCTATCTACCTTGGAGACCAGTTAGGGGATGTTGTAAACCAGATTATTGAAAAAGGTTCTGCTGAAAGCTGCATTAAAGGAGAGGAACTTAACCTTGGTATAAGCACCGTACCTGTTGTGACAAAAGATGCTACAGACAGAAACAGAACTTCACCATTTGCCTTTACAGGAAATAAATTTGAATTCCGTATGGTTGGTTCGATGGATTCAATCGCAATGCCAAACATTACATTAAATGCTATCGTAGCCGAGGCTTTTGACGAAGCCGCCAATGAACTTGAAGGTTCTGCCGATTTTGAAAAAGCATGTGACGAATACATCGCAAAGACAATGCGTGAACATCAGAGAATCGTATTTAATGGAAATGGTTATTCGGATGAATGGGTTGAAGAAGCAGCAAAACGTGGTCTTCCTAACCTTAAATCGATGGTAGACGCTACAGAAGCTCTTGTATCAGATAAATCCGTTGCACTTTTCTCTAAGTACGGAATTATGGATAAGGTAGAGCTTGAATCAAGAGCCGAGATTCTTTATGATACATATGCTAAGGTAATCAATATTGAAGCTCTTACAATGATTGATATGGCTTCTAAGGATATTCTTCCTTCTGTTATAAAATATACTACAGAGCTTGCCGCTTCAATCAATGAAGTTGTATCTGCAGGTGCAGATGCCAGCGTACAGAAAGAGACTCTCGATGAGATTACAGTTTACCTTAAAGAAGCAAAAACAGCCCTTACAACTCTTAAAGCTGATCAGGCTGAAGCTGAAAAAGGATGTGTCAAGTGCACTGCCGAATTCTACAGAGATGTTATCAAAGCTGATATGGCAGCACTCAGAACTCCTGTTGATATTCTTGAAACACTTGTTGACTCAGAATACTGGCCTATGCCTACATACGGCGAGTTACTCTTTGAAGCATAATAAAAATTTCTCCAAAAAAAGTTCCGGCATCAAAACCGGAACTTTTTTATTATTTTAATTTATTGTGGGTAATTAAGTCTGTCTTCCGTAGGGTTATCAAGCACTTCTGATTTATATTTTCTCATATAATACTTTGCCATATCAAGGTTGTTATCAAGGTAATTGCCGCAATCCCTAGGTGAATATCCCGGTATCTCTCCTTCATATCCAAGAACATAATCAGCCAGTTCACAAAGAAGTCCTATTATGTCGGAGGAAGTTAAATCCCCTGCCAGAATCAGATAAAAACCTGTTCTGCATCCCATCGGTCCGAAATATATTACATTGTCCTTCCACTTAGGATGGTTTCTTAAAAAAGTGGCGCCAAGATGTTCTATGGAATGTATTCCGGCTGTAACCATCACAGGCTCCGTATTAGGTTTTGTAAATCTTAAATCAAAGGTTGTAAGCGTTATTGGTCCCAGCCTGTCTTTCCTTGAAACATAAATACCTGTTTTCAGGTCAAGGTGATTTACAGTAAAGCTCGCTATCTTTTCCATTATGTTTTCTCCTGTGTAAGTCTTATTTTAATAAATCCAATACTTCATTTTTACTGATAAGGCCTATTGATTTATTAACCACTTCGCCTTTATCAAATACAAAAAGTGCAGGAATTGACATAATGTTATACTTCTCTGCTATTGACATATTTTCATCAACGTTCAGTTTAACAATTTTAAAACCATTATTGTTTTCTGCAATTTCTTCAAGTACGGGTGCCATCATTTTGCATGGTCCGCACCAGTCAGCATAAAAATCCACAAGGACTTTTACATCTGATTTCAGAACTTCATCTTCAAAATCTTCTACACTAACATGCTTTAACATCATTTTATACCTCCAAGCACATAATTTATTTCATACTGTTCCTGTCTGCTTCTGTCCTTAAATCCCGTATTCTTACGTTCTACCGCTGTATCCGTGTCAATCAGGTTCCTAAGTACAACTGAATGATTTTCCACGGGAATATATGCGGTCCTGCCGTCCTGTAAAGATTTAAGTCCATAATACATAATCGGCTGGCCTCTTTTATCCACCAGCTTTGTAACCTCCGTTACCTGACAGACTCCGATAGTCTCATTATATATAATATCCTTTTTTTGAAACATATATCCTCCGCTATTTCGCAATCTGTTTCAATTCTTCAATTAATTCCAAATCGCTCTGTTTAACCTTAATATTGGTTGTCATCGGCTGTCCGCCGGGCTTCGTTACCGTTATCTCTATAACAGAATCCTCAGGTATTCCTGTGCCGAAAACTGCCTTTATATATGAAATGAATTTTGGATGATTAGCGGAAAAAGTATTTTTTGCTTTCATTAATTTAATCATTGATGCCGGATTCATATTTTCACTCCTTTATCTGCTTTGGTAATATTCAATATTACACTAAAAATATTTTTTATACAATACTTTGGTTATTTTTCATCATAATTCTCAAGGAAATTATGTTTTACTCCATCCTTGTCCTTGTATTCAATTACTGTTCCCAGACTTACATTATAAACGCTCTTAAAAATATTGCCCTCCACATAAGGATTGACTTTCTTCATATCCTTAATAAGCTGCTTTATTTCCATACGCTTTGAAGCAGTTGTGCCGTCTTCCCTGCAGGAAGAACAGGTGTCTGTAAAATGACAGGCGCACTGTATAAAATGAAGATTATTAAAATCACGCCAGCGCATGATGTCATCCTCACGGATGTAATACATCGGTCTTATAAGCTCCATGCCTTCAAAATTGGTGCTGTGGAGCTTTGGCATCATAGTCTGTACCTGTGCACCGTACAACATTCCCATAAGAATTGTTTCGATTACATCATCATAGTGGTGTCCCAATGCAATTTTATTGCAGCCAAGCTCTTTTGCCTTACTGTAAAGGTAACCTCTCCTCATTCTGGCACAAAGATAACAAGGCGACTGTTTTACATCGTATACCGCATCAAATATCTGAGTCTCAAATATGGTTATGGGAACGCCTAACATCCTTGCGTTTTTCTCTATTACAAGCCTGTTGACCTCACTGTATCCGGGGTCCATTACAAGAAAAACAAGTTCAAAATCAAACTTATTGTGTCTCTTTATCTCCTGAAATAACTTTGCCATAAGCATGGAATCTTTCCCTCCGGATATGCATACGGCAACCTTATCTCCCGGTTTCAAAAGCTCGTATTCATTAATTGCCTTGGCAAAAGGTGAAAAAATGCATTTATGAAAAGTCTTGCGGATGCTTGTCTCAACTTCCTTCTGCTTATCCTCATAATCTTCCCTGTAGGATGAGGTAAGCCATGCTGCATATCCGCCTTTGAGGCTTACGGCATCGTATCCCATCCCACGAAGCTCATACGCCATGTCCATACTCTGTATTCCTTTCATACAATACAAAACGTATGAAATGTTTTTATCAAGCTTTCCCTCCTCAGCCAGTTCAACAATGTTGCTTATATTCTCGGCCTTGGGAATGGAGCCGTAGCGGTATGATACTTCGTCCCTTACATCGCAAAATCTGTAAAGGGATGGGTGGATATCTGCCAGTTCTTCTATTGTAATTTCTGCATATTCATATTTTTCAAACATTCTTACTGTCTCCATTATCTGTTAAACGTATCTTTATAGGCATTTTTTGAAAAACGGTGGTAAATAAGGTGTCCGCCCTCTTCTGTAAAACAATAATAACTGTCATCAGGCGTTCCGTCCTCAAAATAAATAAGATAATTAAATTCTTCATGCTCCATGGTTTCAAAATGAACATGTGAGGAATAGCCTTCAAATACTTTTATTACATCTTCTATTGTAATACCGTGTCTTGAAACCGTTGCAATCAAATCATACAAAAAGCCTGTCTTTTCCGTAGTATTATTAACATATTCCGAAGCTGTATCCGGTAATTTAATACAAAAACGTTCTCCCTTTACGGATACGTCTATATCGCCGAATTCTGCCTTTGATTTAATTTTGAATTCATCAAGCACCTGTAACATTTCTTCTGTGTCACACTCGGTTTCCAGAATACTGTTTAAAGAGCTTAAAGGATAATAAAGACTGATTGACTCTTTTCTGAAACCCAGCTTTATCTGTTCTTCTTTTATCACATAACATATATCTTTTTCCAATGCTTCTAAATTCATTTTCTTACCTACATTTCATTAACACTATAGAAAATTATATATTTATGTTGATATGTAGTCAATATTTCTGTTATTTCAATACGCTGTATTCTTCGTCGGTTACAGGCTCACACCATTCATTGGAGGTCTCTGTTCCCGGAACTTCAACGGCAAGATGACTGAACCAGCTGTCAGGTGCGGCACCGTGCCAATGTTTTACTTCGGCAGGAATATTGATGCAGTCTCCCGGTTTCATCATAACCGCTTCTTTGCCGTACTCCTGATAATAGCCTCTGCCTGCCACGCATACAAGAATCTGTCCGCCACCGCTTTTGGCATGGTGGATGTGCCAGTTATTGCGGCATCCCGGTTCAAAAGTCACATTGAAAATTCCCACCTGACTTGTTGAAACAGGTGCAAGATAACTTTTGCCGGTAAAATATTTTGCAAAACCGTCATTAGGATTACCGATTGGAAATACCATTTCTTTGGCGTGTGCTCTCATTGCCTCGTCTTCATATGGAAGGTCGCCTTCGTTGACATCCCATACTTCCTTTGCAAGGTTAAAAACTGCCCAACCCTTAGGCCAGCCTGCATAAAATGCCACATGGGTAATGACTGCCGCTATTTCTTTCTGTGTGACACCGTGATTTTTGGCATTCTGTAAATGGAATTTCAAAGACGAGTCGGTTATTCCCGATGCCATAAGTGCAACAACGGTTATAATGCTTCTTGTCTTTACGTCAATATCCCCGTTATTCCAGTTTTCTCCAAAGAGAACATCATCATTATAATGTGCAAACTCAGGAGCAAATTCTCCCAGAGCGTTTCTTCCTGCTGTCTGTGTGATTTTTCCCATATCTTTTTTCCTCCGATACCTTAATTAATCAAGTTCTTTTACCCAGTTTTCGATTTCTGTCTTGCTTAATCCGTTGAGGAGTTTTCCTTCCACAATGTCGGCTCCCGGTGCAGATACTTTAAGCTCACTTACTGTATTGCCAAATCCGCTTCCGCCTGAGGTTGCGAAAAGAACTATTTTTTTGCCGTTAAGATTGTATTTCTCAAGAAATGTATTAACTATTGTAGGTGCAACATACCACCAGATTGGGAAACCGAGAATAATCTCATCAAAAGATTCCACATCTATGTCTGAGTCTTCTATTTCAGGTCTGATTTTTTTATCTGCCATTTCAATACTGCTTCTTGATTTTTTATTCATCCAGTTCAAATCATCTTTGGTATATGGAACTTTGGGTTTGATTTCATATAACTGACAGTTGCCTGCCTCAGCTATTATTTCTGCTTTTTTTCTCGTTGTGCCTTCTGCACTAAAATATGCTACTAACTTCTTTGCCATATCTGTTACCTCCAAAAATAAAAATGTGCAAGATATTCCTTATCTCACACATATTATATAATCTGTTATTTTATTATGTCTAATACTTTCATCGCATATCGTATTAGTAAATCCATTACTATCCTTTCTGATTATAAATCAAATTATTGTGCACCCTTTACACCCGTTAAATCTTTTATCACTTCTCCTGCTATAATAAGACCTGCAACAGAAGGCACAAAAGCCACGCTTCCCGGAATATCTCTTCTCTCGGTACATTTATGCTCAGCTCCGGGCGGACATATACAATCGGTTCTGCAGCTTATGGACATATCTTCAATAGGGCGGGTTGGCTTCTCTTCCGAATAAACTACTTTAAGCTTTTTCACGCCGCGCTTTTTAAGTTCACGTCTCATGACTTTTGCAAGAGGACACATCTGCGTCTTATAAATATCCGCAACACGGAATGCACTGGCATCTAACTTGTTTCCCGCACCCATAGAGCTCATAATCGGTACGCCTTCTTTCTGGCATTTCATTACAAGTTCTATCTTTGCCGTTACCGTATCTACCGCATCAACTACATAATCATACTCGGCAAAAGGAAATTCATCTGCATTTTCAGGGAGAAAAAAACATTTGTGAACGATCACTTCAACCTCCGGATTGATATCAAGCATTCGTTCTTTCATTACGTCAACCTTGTATTTTCCTATGGTTTTTCTTGTTGCGATAATCTGTCTGTTAATATTGGTTAAACATACCTTGTCGTCATCAATCAAATCAAAATGTCCTATTCCGCTTCTTACGAGAGCTTCGCACACATATCCGCCTACACCTCCGATACCGAATACCGCCACTCTCATATCAGCCAGTTTTTTCATGGCATCTTCGCCTAAAAGCAATTGTGTTCTTGAAAACTGGTTTAGCATGATTCACACCTTTCCTCTTCCATTTCCTGATTAATAATATCTTCATTGTCAGCCATTGCCTGCAAAGTCATTGTGAGAAGTTTCTCAAGGTCCCATCCCAGCTGGTCCGCACCTCTTTCAATTACTTCTCTTGAACAGCCTGCCGCAAAGCCTTTGCTTTTATATTTCTTTTTTAAGGATTTGAGTTCCATATCTTTAGTACTTTTTGACGGTCTCATAAGTGCAGCTGCCCATATAAGCCCTGTCAGTTCATCCGCAGCAAACAATACTTTCTCCATTTCATGGACAGGCTCCACATCCAATGTCACGCCACATTCAATGGTAATCCCATATCCATGGGATACAACACCGTGAATAATATCCTCTGAAACACCTGCTTCTCTCAAAAGTTCAGGTGCTTTAAGGCAATGCTCCGCAGGATAAAGTTCAAAATCAATATCATGCAAGAGTCCTACGATTCCCCAATGTTCTTTTTCTTCCTCATATCCTAACTTGTCCGCATACCATTTCATTACTGCCTCAACGGTAAGCGCATGCTGGATGTGAAATGGGTCTTTGTTATATTTTTTTAATAAGGCAAAAGCCTCTTCTCTTGAAATTTCACTCATAAAATCAATCTCCTTATTGGTGTTTATGATATTGTACTTTCTTTATTCCTACTATGTCAATATGATTTGTATGCAGTTATAAAATTTATGTGCTTATTTTTCCGAGCATAGGAAAAGCATCAACCATTGCTGATTGATGCTTCAAAAAATTTAATTAAAAATTCGTTCTACCTGTCCACTGCATTTCCAGCCTTGTATAACCCAAATGAAAGTTTGCGTATAAAAAGTACACGTAAAGTCGTATCTACGCTCAGTCCTTTAATAACTTACAAATCCAATAATTCAGATTTCTTTTTATCAAATTCTTCTTGTGTTATTACACCAGAATCCAATAGGTCTTTATATGATTTTAACTTCTGAACATTCAAAAGTTCCTTTTCGCTCTTATCTTTTTCCTCTGTTTCTTTCGATAATAATGCTGAAGCATACGAACTATTATTATCCGGTTTGCAAGCAACAACGATAATTCCTATAATTCCAAGGAAAAAACCCCAGAAAAAGCCATCTTCATAACCCTTATTTTCGCTAACTACTTGTGCAACAAAGCCACATATGAGTCCCTGAATTATAGCTACAAAAATATATACAAATACCATAACTCTACATCCCATTCTATTTTTTATTAACAGATTATTGATTAGTAGATACCTGTCAAGGTATCTACTAATCTGATGGACGTAGTATATCAGCAATTTTTAGAATTTACCGTGCAAAAGTGTCCATTTAAAAAAAATGCCGTTTGCGGCAATAATATTAACCGGAGGCTGTTATGGAAATAAACAGAGATATATACCTTGAGCGACTCATTGCCAGAAAGCTCAATACCTGGCAAAGAAAAGTATGAACATGAAACAATGTCATCCAATACCGCATACTACGATAAACTAATCATCCACTTGCGCCTCTTAAAAATAACAAGCGATACAGCAAGCCTGAATATTTCCTCCGTGGTAAGCAGTGTATACACACCAACTATGCCCCACTTAAACACATACGCTGCAAGCAGACACATTGGAATTCCGATGCACCATGTGCCAACAATATCAATCACCATAATAATTTTGGTATTGCCGCCGCTTCTGATAATTCCACCGCCAAGAATCATATTTTCAACCTTGACCGGTGCATATAGGGCAAATACAATAAGCAGTATCTTTCCAAGTGATTTTACGCTGTCATCCACACGGTACAGTTTGGTATAGACTCCTGCCATTGTAATAAGTAATGCGGATACCACAACCGCACCAGCCAGACCTGCATACATAATCTTCTTTGACTCTGTGTAAGCCTCATCGTATTCTTTCCTGCCAAGTCGCTTGCCGACCATTACCCCGGCAGCTGCTGACAATCCGCTAAGTGCTCCTACGATAAGCCCCTGTATAGGGCAGGTAAGTGTATAAGCCGCCAGGTTGGAAGTTCCAAGATGCCCATATACTGCAGACTCAACATTCTGTCCAAGGCTCCATAAAAATTCACTGATGAGAATCGGCATAATCATGATAAAATAGTCCTTAATGGTAATTTTGCTAAAATGCAATGACCATACCGGTTTATCTCCATCTTTCCTGATACATAAGGCAAATCCGGCAACAATAACTACAAGATTTAACAACTGTGAAATAAGTGTCGCAATCGCAGCACCCTTTATTCCCATACATGGAAATCCGAATTTTCCAAATATCAGCAGATAATTAAGTCCGGTATTTACACCAACCGCTCCAAAGCTTGCCAGAAATGGTATGGTAGCATGCTCTCTGCAGCGCAGCCATGATGATAAAATATTGCTTATTGCCATTGGTATATAGGAAAAAGCTATAATTCTGAAATATACTGTACCTGTGTTTATAATACTTGTATCTGTAGTATAAAGTCCGAGAATCTGCCTTGAAAAACATCCGGAAGCCAGCATAAATATTCCTGATATTAATATCCCACAAATAAGACTCACGTCAAAGCCGCACCATGCCTCTTTTGTATCTTCCGCACCAATAAACTGTGCAATCAGTATCCCCCCAACTGTGCTTACCGCACCGATTACCACCGAAAAAATTAAGGAAAAATTACCGCATAATCCAACTGCAGATATATTAGTTTCACCTAATTGTCCTATCATAATCTGGTCAACAATTGAAAAAGAAGCCTGCAGCATACTTTGCAATGTGACCGGAATTGCTATTTTACATAATGATTTCATAAACTTTGACATCATAATTTCCTCGTACTTTCCTTTTCTGTCTTCGGTATCTCCCATCTTAATATTTCTCCGGGTTCAAAGGCTTTACTAAATCCCTCAATTCGCTCTTTATCCATACAAATAAAATTATCCGCCGTCATAATGATTGATCACCAGATTGACCATCTTGGAGCATTTTTCAAAATAACCATCATACACCACAAAAGATATTCTCATCTGATTTCTCAGTTTTTCATAATCAGCTTCACAAATCCATCTTCTAAAACCCTGCCCTCATACTTTTCATGGTCATTCACCACCACCCCGATGATTCTTGAATTATTTCTTGCAAGCAGAATGCCTGCCATATTTGAGATGTATCCGGAGTTTTCCAGTTCCTGCTGGACACTTTTTACTGTCTCATCCGAAATCTTCTCTGTTTTGCCATGAATCACTTTTGAGACAGTTGCTGTACTAAGGCCTAACGCATCTGCAACATCCACAATTCTAACTCTGTTCTGTACCATTCTAATTCCTTCTTTTCCGTTTCTCTGATTATATGGTATAATAAAAGTATGTGTTTTACAAAGGCTAAACGTGTAACCCATCACAAAATTCGGAGCTCTTTTTTGTTATATTTTACCAAATATACAAAAACTCAACTGTATTTCTGTTCCTTAACAAAAGAAAAACACCTGCCATTTCTGACAGATGTTCTATGTAATATTATAATTTTTCAATGCTACAAACTGGAATTTATCTATTAACTCTCTTAACTTTCCCCTATTTTCAAGGCTTCCCGCCATTGAAAATTCTATATATGTATCCTTTTCCCTTGTTTTTGCCCTTATGGGATAATTACAAGGGAAAATTCATTATTCAGTTGTTTAATCGTTGCCTGCCACTTTATCAAGAAGTCTTGCGGAAGTCCGCTTTGCTTCCCTTGTAGCATGGGCATAGACATTCATGGTGGTACTCACGTCTGAGTGTCCTAACAGTTCCTGCACATCCTTAGGCTGAGCCCCGTTGGATAAGAGGTTTGTCGTGTAGGTATGCCTCAGTGTGTGGAAATGGAAACCTTCAAGCTCCGGTACTTTTCTTCCTGCTGTCCGGCAGGCTGTTTCTATGGTTGCCGGAAGTTCCAGACAACCATCCTCCCTTAAGCATACAAAGAAGATTTCGGTGTAATCTTCCGGCACATTCTCTGTCATTCCCAAATGATAATACTCGTAATGCACCCGATTCTTTTCCATTACTTCTCTGTAAAAATTCCGCTGGTAGAGTTCCCCATACTGAAAACGGTTTTTGTGCTGTTCCTTTTTTGCATTCCTCAAAATATCTGCGAGGGTATCGCCAAAGTCAACAACCCTGATCTTTTTCCACTTTGTCGGACCGATTTCGTGCTTATGGGTAGCACCATTGTAGCGGATGCTCCTGCGTACAGTGAGATACTGTTCTTCAAGGTTGATATCCTGCCATGTCAGACCTGCTACCTCTCCAAGTCTGAGACCTGTAAAGTATGCTATCTGAACCGGAAGAATCGCATCCCCACTTCGTTTTCCAAGCTGTTCAATCAGTTTCCGGTACATTTCAAAGGAAAGCGGTTTAACCTTGTCTCTGTCTGTGGCTGTTTCATCCGCAAACAAATCTGTTTCTTCCTTTTTATGCCTCATCACCACATACTGCATTGGATTGAAGGTAATAAACTGTTTCGGAAATACCGCAAACCGGAATGACTGTTGCAATACTGCTGAAAATGACCTTACATAATCAATGGAATATCCTTTTGATATAAAATCTCCCACAGTGCCTCCAAATGAGAGCAAATCCATAAACTCCTGCAGGTGTACCGAAGTCACCGTTTTCAGTTTCCTTTTGCTGATAGGGTGTTGTTTGATTCTCCCAATTGTCTGAAGATAATTGCCAACCGTTCCATTACTCAATGTGCCTGTCTTTAATTCTTCCTCAGCCCACAGGTCAAGCAACTCTCCGAGTGTGATGTTTTCAGCCTTTGCAACAAACCGCTTGGCTTCATAATCCTCCATTGCCTGCCTCAACAGCTTTTCCGTCTCGCTTTTGTTTTCCGTACCTGCAAATTCCTTCTGCACCAGATTACCGCTTGCATCTTCCACATAGAAGCGGTAGTACCATTTCTTGCCTTTCTTTCTTACAGAACCTTTTGCCATAATCGTTACTCCTTTCGATATCGACAATCGGAACTGATGAAATGCTTTCTGCGTGTAAGTATATCATAACTCCGGTTGTCTAATCTATACCGGTTCGGAGTCTTTCTCTGAAAGAAGATTTGCAAGCCTTACGGCTGCCGTTTCGGGATTCTTGGAATAGAGCCTTACAATGTCGCCCATGTCGTTCAGTGCGTTTACCGTATGGGTGATTTCCCTAAGGAACATAATCTCATTATATTCCTGATTGGATTCAAACCCCATTACTTTTGCAATTGTGGCATCTTCCGTATTCCCTTTAAAATTCTTACAGGCATATTGAAAGGAATCAACGAATAATTCGTATTCCTTCAACATCAGCAGCAGTAAATCTTTGGAAAAATCCGCTTCGTCTGCCTTCATATCATAAGGCAGTTTGGAGAGAATGGAAGTCATGGTATCACGAATCTGTAATTCCCTTTTATCCGTAACATCACTTGTCATTTCTTCCGTCTCGCCCTTCAGCCACTCCACTGATACATGAAGTGCTTCCGACAGACCATCCAGAACAAGCTTCTTGGTGTTGTCAATCGTTCCTGCCTCATACCGCTGTATGGTGGAAGCGGTAACTCCCATCTTTTCTGCTATATAAGGCTGGTTGACACCTAATTCCAGTCTGCGTTGTTTTGCCCTGCTACCGATTAACTTGCGTAATTCTTTATCTTTCATTCTGATACGCCTCCTTTTTCGGTATGGCTAAAGTATAACACAGTAAAAGTAGCATTGCAATATGCAAGTTAATAATTACTTTTAAAATTTCGTAACGCTTGACAAGAAGATATAAAAGTTATATAGTAGGCATAGTTACAAAATTGCATTATGCAATTCAAGAGGAGGTGTTTTAATGACAGAAGTGAAGATTGCACTGTCCATTGAGGAAGCTGCCGACTATACGGGTATCGGCAGAAATACCCTGCGGAAACTGGTAGATTGGAAAAAGCTTCCGGTATTGAAGGTAGGACGGAAAGTCCTTATCAAAACGGATATGCTTGAAAAGTTCATGACCGCCAATGAAGGCAGGGACTTAAGGGACAAAGGAAATGTCAGAGCTGTCACAAGAAATGTGACAAATTAAATAGGGACAGTCCTAAGACCATCCCTAAGGTATGTATCTGACCGAAGCCATGATATACCTACACGCAAATAGATTATACCATGTGCTTCCTCTAAGATACAACCGGAAATTTAAGAAGTGGGGAAGAAACTTTTTTATACAAGCCCTCGGCGTTTGAGAGCGAAATACACCCCTCGCACAAATCTTACGATTTGTACTCTGTGTATTTCGCCCTGCTGGGAGCTTTTCGCCGACAGGCGGATATGTTCGTAGACAGGCTACCTATGTAGCCTACTCACTTTCACATTAGAAAGTTTCCCATCCTCATTTCTTGCAGCTTCGTACTTGGCAGATACGGAAAGGAGGAAGCACATGCCAAGAAATTCATTTATTCAGATGACGAAGCTCCACAATGTCCGGGGAAGAATTTATTATATTTCAAGCCCAAAGAAGCAGGAAAATCTGTATGCGGTATATGAAACCACAGACCGTAATTTTTGGACTGACCTTGCAAAATATAATCAGGCAGAATTTAAAAAAAACGGTACGGAGGGGAAATGTATTGAGGCAAGGGAATTGATCATAGCCCTGCCGGAATCTTTTACGGAGTATCCTCCAGACAGACTGTTGCAGATATTTACAGACCATTTCAGACAGACTTACGGAACGGACTGTATCGCAGCCCTGCATCACAATAAGCGGAAAACCAACTATCACATCCATCTCATTTTTTCGGAGCGTACACTCTTGGAACAGCCCATAGAAAAGGTTGCCACCCGCAATATGTTCTATGACGAAAAGGGAAATCATGTACGCACCAAGAAAGAGATACTTGATGAAGAAGGAAATATCCGTAAAAGGTGTAAGGTGATTCACAAAGGTGAGGTATACGAAAGACAGATTTTCTCCATTAAGGATAAACACTTCAAGGCTGAAAATTTCCTTGATACCGTCAAGCAGGATTATACCAATCTTATCAATCAGTATGTGTGGGATAAAAGCCAGCGGTTAGAAGTTTTTGAGCGTGGCGGTATGTATCTTGCCACCAAAAAGATTGGTAAGAACAATCCGAAAGCCACCGAGATTGAGGCAGACAACAGTAAACGCACCTTGTGGAATCAGACTGTTGACAGAGCGATTGTAACGGGTGTTTCCAAGTCAGAAATCATGCAGATAAAAAAGGAACGGATAACGGACAAGATTGTGGAATCCGTATGGCTTTACGGAAACAGACCGAATCTGTTATCTTCCATTATCGGTACTGCCATTGCAGTATTAGAACTGTTAATCTCCAAAGTATTTCTCAAAACTCTGGAGCTTGCAGATAAAGTAATTTCCAAAGAGCTTGAAGCAAGACCGGAGAACACAGATTTCAAAGAGCAGAAAGCTGTACCAGAAGAAAGCAGAAAGCAGACAGATACACCAAAGCCTGCCATACCGCCAAGACCACAGCCATCACCGGAAGCAGTTTCTTACAAGCACTTATGCGAAATTTATCAAAAGCTGCAAGAACAGAATAAAGCAATTTTTGCACTCGAGAAACAGCGAAGTGACCTTGAAATTGAACTGTCCGACAGCAAAGGTATCTTCAAAGCAAAAAGGCGTTCCGAACTTTCAACAGAGATAGCCGGATTGGAGGAACGTATTTCCCGAATGAAAGCCCGATTATCCCATATCGTAAAGGAATACGGGTATCAGAATGCGGAAGCCTTCTACAAAGCATTTCATAAGTCAGAGACAGCTTATGGGGATTATCAGGACAGCCTTAAGAATTGGAAACAACGGTATGGAGAAAAGCCACAGTCTCTACACGATAGGCTTATATCTAAGAAACAGGACATAAAGGAGCGAGAGTTAACAAGACCATATTCTCCACCAAACCGTGGAAGGAGTAGATAACAAACGAAGGGAGGCAATTGCCTCCCTTCGTTTGTTATCTCTCCGTAAAAGACTGGAATTTCACCCTCTCGCATAAAGATACAAATTATTTTTTTATTTCCTTATCATATATCTTTTTTGAGTATACCACAGTTACAATTGTTGCTAATAATAAATAAATCAACATAAAGATTGTGCCAGTCATCCCACTTGTAAATACGGTTGTAATGATAGTCAATAACCCCGTAATAATAATACATATTGCACCAAAGCGGTTACTCTTTCTCCATGTATTATCATTGTGCATACTCCAAACGGTTCGAACTCCCACTACTGCATTTCGTTTTGCCTTTGTCATAAAATTTCCTAATACAATAAATATAATACCACACAAAATACATGAAACTTTTGCAATGTCAATAACCGCATGTTCACCACCTGCATTTGCCTGTATCCAAGAAGAATAAAGAATAAAATAATGCATAATCCCGAACATGATTGCTTGCGAAATTCCTACAACACATAATACCTTTGCAGAAGATTTTGCTTCCATCTGTTCCTTTTCTGTATTTGCATTTTTTGATTTTTTCTCAAACACATAGATTAGCAAGTGCCAAAACAGTGTAATAAACAAAATAATTACCGGAAAAATAAAGCTTTCTGTTTTACTTCCCCATCTGTCAGTGTTTCCCTCCAAGTCATGATGCATAGGTATAATATCAGGCATAAACTGTAGTACAACACTTGTAACTACAACTGGTATCATTGCTACTATCCACATTATTTTTTTCATACTTTTTTTCCTCCAAACTGGTTAACCCATATAATTAATTCATCGAAAACCGTAGTGTTGATTTCATAATAAACAAAGTTTTTCTCTTTATATTCAGATATCAAGTCTGCGTTTTTAAGTAATTTTAAATGATAAGAAAGAGCAGCCGGTGTAATCTGTAATTTTTCAGCAATCTCTCCGGCATTTAATCGTTCATTTCTCAACATAATAAGAATGTCTCTTCGCTGGCTATCTGCCAATACTTTAAAAATGTTAGTTTCTCCCATATCTTTTACCTATTTAAAACTTTCTTTAAATAGATTTTAGCATGCTATTTGTTTTTGTGCAAGAACTATTTAAAAATAATTTTAAATAGAGGGGATACACTGAAAAATCAATGTGTCCTCTCTATTTACCTTAAGGCAAAATTCAAACATCTAGAAACTTAAGATTCCTGCCTCTTATTATGGAATAACCGTACGTTCTATATATTTTTCTGGAATTTTTAGTACTAGACCTCTATCATGATATTATATTAGCAAAATCACCACGTATCTAAACGATCCTCTGCATCAACCCATACTTGCATTTCTCCATCCAAGTATAATCTTGCATATTCTAATGGATTATCAATAGCCAAAGCATTCAACGAACACTGGGAGCCGGGAGTAGTTCTCAATCCTTCCTCTGCCTTATTGCAATCAATTCTAAGCACTACATTTTCAAACGTGGTTACATCTATGCTATTACATTGCGGATTATATCTTGCATAAATCAATCTCATATCTTATCTGTCCTTTCCTTAATTTTCTAAAAGTTTTGAAAGCATTTCAATCCGTTCTTCCTGCCATTTTCATTTCATGTTATAATTTGTTACTGGATTTTCTTTCCCTTAATTTTGCCCTTGTGAGCATTCGTAACATGAGGGAAAAGGATATAACACAAGGGAAAGCGTAAGGGCAAACTCACTCGCTACAAATTTAGCATTTTCAAGGGGTTGCGGACTTCACGAGGATAAGATATAACAGTTAATAAATGTTATGAATTAAGTCAAATCAAAACTGAAAGTTAGCGATTTCTTTTTCCGGTATTCTCTGTCCCACGGATTTCCTCATGATAGAAATAATCTACGATCACCGGATGTCCCTGCGGGACTCTGCCATAAGGCATTTCATTATCCACAAAGGGACAATCATACTTCTTAGCCATTTCCTCAGCTTTTACTTCAAGTGCTTCAAAGTAGCTGCGGTTATGCTTGTTATAGATCTCGTCGTAAAGTGGTACAAGATCAGGATATTTTCCGGCGATATAATCCATAATTGTCTTTTTGAAACCGCCTCGAAGATTGAGATTTTCGAGCCAGAACAGATCGCACTGATCCTTTACCCGCTCAAAGATTGCTTCAAAATCCGTGATACCGGGGAATACCGGGGATACGAAACAGACTGTACGGATACCTGCTTCATATACCTGCTTCATAGCAGAGATACGGCGCTCAATGCTCGAAGCAGAGTCCATATCGTTCTTGAAATTTTCATCCAGTGTGTTGATCGACCATGAAACGGTTACACGTCCAAGCTTCTTCAGCAGATCAATATCCCGTACCACAAGATCCGACTTTGTGCAGATCAGAATATCTGCGTCACTGCCGATCAGCTGCTCCAGAAGTTTTCTGGTATTCCCGAATTGCTCCTCCTGTGGATTGTAGCCATCTGTCACAGAACCGATGACCACCCGCTGTCCGGCATATTTCTTCGGATTTTTAATTTCTGGCCAATGCTTCACATCAAGGAAAGTGCCCCATTCCTCCTTGTGCCCGGTAAAGCGCTTCATAAAAGAAGCATAGCAATACTTGCAGGCATGTGTACAGCCCACATAGGGATTGACCGAGTAACCGCCTACCGGCAGACTAGACTTAGTCATGATGTTCTTTGTTTCCACCTCACGAATGAGGATTCCATTTATTACTTCTTCCATGATTTCTGTACCTCTAACACTTTATTAAATTCTTCCGGCATTTCCTGAATCATATTTTCATCCCCTATGATAGGGGCAAGGTCTTCCTTCATAAACACCGGAATGCCGAGCTTATGTGCCTGGTTCGCCAGAGGCCATGCCCATTCCGGCTCCGTATGAATCTTCCTGCTCTGAGCTCCGGTCATGGTGCCGACAACGATCCAATTGATTCCGGAAAGGTCAACTGTGCCGGGATCGTCGAATAACGGCTCAAAGGTAACATGGTAATGTTTTGCTCTGATGTTTTTCCGAAGGGCGTCGATACGCCACAGTTCTGCTTTCCTCGTCACCGTAACGCCAAACCATGCGTTTTCCAGATCGGTATCAAAATCCAGCAAATCAGGTTGCTTGGTAAGGAACAGGAACTGATGCTGTGGATTTTCACGGATCTTTGCAAATACCTCGTCTCTCCATTCCGGCTTCCATCCGGAGAGATCGCTCATGCCGGTAAGAAGAAAGTTCTGCGGACGTTTCTTTTCCATCATCTTGAGCTTACCCGGAAAGAATTCAGGGGCAGCGAAGTCATCAATCATATGCCAGCGTTTCACGTTGTTGCGGGCATAGCAATATGCACACCCCACTGTGCAGCCAATGACGATATTCATGTTCTGAATCTGATCTTTGATACAAATACTCATGACTTCTGCCACTCCTCAAGATTCTTTCTGATGCGGTCGAGGCATTCCTCAAACCGGGTAATTTCTTCCTCTGAAAAACCTTTGTAGTAAATACTGCCCATCTCATCAGATACAGAATCGTACTCGCCCTTTAAGGCATGTGCTTTCTCAGTCAGAAACAGGAGTGTTTTCCTTTTGTCCGTTTCAGACTGAACACGGCTTATCAGCCCTTGATTTTCCATTCTTTCCAACATCGTAGTAAGAGATGTTATCGCTAATCCGCATTTAGTCGAGAGTGACCTGATTGAGATACCATCCTCCTGCCACAGCACATAAAGAATACGCCCCTGGGCTCCATTAAACGCATCAATATTCTTTTCACTGAGAATCTTCTCGAAAATCCGGTCTCCAAGCTGTTTTATTTTGGTGACAAGAAATCCTCCATTCATTTCCATACAAAAGCTCCTATATAGTAGTTTATTAAAAACATACTATATAGGAGCTTTGTTGTCAAGAGTTTATATGTCTTAATAGGTAAATTACGTTTTTTTCAATTCTCCAAACTGGAATTTACGATACCTTATACATATCGTTTTTATAAAACATTATTGCATCTTTTTTATTTGCATTTTTTAAGACAATAAAAACATTATATACATCGGGAAATGGTGAAACCATACCCATACATGACATGCCAAACATTAGTCCATTTAGTTCTCTATATTCTGCCGGACTAACAATAAAAATCAATAATGGTATTATTCCAAGCACAAATGGTAATAGGCACATTACAATAAACCTTCTACGCTTCAGAGGATATGATGCTAATGCAACAAATGATATCTTACCCGTTATTTTACCTATCGTAACCGGTGCGTTTCTCGGATAGACAATCCCATGTAACCACTCGTGTATCACCAAACAAATATACCCCAGACAAAAACCAATCAAAATAAATACATGTGAAATAACAACTGTCTTGTTCATAACTGTTTTACACAGCATCGTTACAAACATTAAAACACATAATACCGCTGCAATAGGTGCCGCTTTTTTCATCATCTCTTCAATGCTCTGAGGTGTTTCTATTTTAACAGCATTCTTTGGTAAAATACCTGTCTGATACTCACTTATATCTTCAATAGACATTTTTAATTTTATCATTACCAATTCACCTCCAAAAAGAGTAACAAACTCCGATTTGCAAATTTCTTTTTCTCATAATACCACACTTTTTTCATCATAGATACTGCTATTACTGCTTCCTACACCAGTATTTTTTCCTCCCTTTCCCGTTTCTTCGCAATACTTACAGAAATCGTCTAAAAATTCGTCAACCGACTTTTTCGGTGCTTCTGTCGGTTCAAGTTCTTCCAACCTTTTGACAATTTTTATAACTTTCCCGGCATCAAATTCGTCATCAGCGGCTACCAACGTATAATAGTCAAGTTTTTCTTTCAGCATTTGCCAACACCAACAACTGATTTAAATTTGCATCATCACGCACATTCCCCTTTTTACCCGGATTATTATTTTTCCATTGCTTTGCAGTCTGACCAAATAAAGCAACATTTAAAAGATCTGCTTCACTGGCATATGTATAAGCAATCTGTTCTGGTGTTAGCTCTGGTGGAATCAAATTTTCCTTCACCGCATCTGTGTGAATACGGTAGTTCACCTTTGATAAAGCCCTGTTCAAGTTCCAGTCCAATGAAAATCGACTATTTTCATCTTGTTTTAACCTGCGGTAATCTTTCATAATATACAGTTGAAATTCCGGAGAAATCCATGTAGCAAATGCCATTGCAATATCGCTATGTGCATAAGTTCCTCCACCATATCTGCCTGCTTTTGACACTATTCCAATAGCATTGGTCTGTTCAATCCATTTGGTTGGCGTCATAACAAACCTGTTTAATCCTGCCTCACTTCTAACCGCCTCGAATTGCACACGGTTAAAATCCGGATTGTGAAGTTCTTCCCAAACAGCCAAAAACTCAACTGTATTTCTGTTTCGCATCCAGTTCTGAATGACAAATCTGGGATCATTATCATTTCTATATTTTGCAATATCTGTCAACGAAATATATTCATTTTCAAAATTCTTCGTGTAAATTCCAATATCAATACCCTTTGCATGAATAATTTCTCTAACTATTTTATTTGCCATCTCTATTTCTCCACAATGCTTTCCATCATATCCCATCCAAGACATTATTCCTTCGGTCAGATATGATAAGATAGGTATTATGAAAATCAGTATTGTTAATATTAGTCTTATTATGACCACTAATTATATCTTTTTATCTGGCAATGAAAGTAATCTGTCTATTACCGGATGAATGATTGCTGTCTCTGTAATCTGATTAATGGCACAAAGCTTTTTCCCTGCATCCTTACTGGATGCTCCACGATGATATACCCTCTCTGTTTCTTCACCATAATCAAGTACAATCAATCTGTCGTGGCAATCCGGATTAGGCTTAATCCGAATCGTTGGATATTCATTTTGAAAATCCTTCACTAAAGAGTTCGTAAGAAATCCTCTCCCACCTTTTCCATTCTCTGTGAATAAAACAACTTCCACGCCATCTGCTTTCTGTGAAAGGTGCTGTAATGATTTTGCATTCATATAATCATCCACAACATAGATTGATTTCTTTGCCTGTTGATAGATTTCTATGTAAGCAATGTCAGCTTCTAACTTCTGACCTTTATAAATAACAAAATTCTTCTTATCTTTATCCGTAATGAAGTTGTCTGCTAAGATAGTCACATCTTTTTGAATGGAATCTACTTTTTTCTCCATTCGATCCTGTCTCTCCGTTATCGTTCCAACCTTAGCTGTTAAAAGATCCATTTCATTTCTAGTAACAAACTGCTGATTTTGACTAATATAGTGTCGCATCTCCCTAAAAGTGCGCATTACAAATATACTCTGCTGTTCTGCCAATTCTCCTCGAAGAACTGCCGCAAGCATATAAATTCCTTGTTCTGTAAATGCGTATGGTAGCTTTCTACGACCTCCTTCTTGCCCTTCAAAATAATTTATATTCCGTGAAGTCACAAATTGTGATTTCACCAATTCCACTTCTTCTTTAGTTAGTTGAAACATAAAATCTTCTGGAAATCTTGTCAAATTACGTTTTACTTGTTGATTTAAATTTTTAACTTGATAACCATAAATTTCTGCCAAATCCTGATCCAACATTACTTGCTGTCCACGAAGTATGTACACCTTACTCCGAATAGCATCTGTAGTAATCAATTCTTTTGTTCCTTCCATTATTCCTCCACAATGCTTTCCATCTGCTCCAGTTTCTGCAATGCCTTCATATACGCCATCAATCTTTTATACTGATCGTCTCCAAGGCTATGAATCTGCTTTAATATCTTAATATCCGACCTGGTAACTTCATAATCCATATCCGCATCTTTATACTCCGGATCAATTCCTTTACCCGTTAAAAGCTGTTCCGGTGTAATATCCAATGCGTCACATATGGATAACAAACAGTCTGCTTTTGGATTCGTCTTTTTCTTTTTCCAGTCACTGATGTTGCTTGTTGCAATCCCGGTTCTTCTCGACAGTTCCAACTGACTCATGTTCTTCTGCTCCATTATGTAAAAAATTCTTTCACTGATAATCATGTGTGTTCCTCCGTTATGTTTTATATCCGTATTTATCAATTTCGTTTCCGTCTATACGGTTATTCTATCATCCCGCAGCATTTTTTTCAATAGGAATGATAATACTTCTGAATTTCTCAATATTTTCCGTTATGTATAATTCCATGTACAACTGTTTCATTCTCTTCATGCGAAGATAACAATCCGGATTCGGTAATTGATTCAATTCCATTGCGTCTGCATACTTTGCAACCATTTCCCCAATGAAATTCGCCAAATCACTCCATGCATCTCTTTCTCTTATAACCACTTTATTTTTAATCATAAATGAAATCCTTTCTTTTTTGCTCATTGGCAAGCAGTGCCCCGGTATATACCCGGCGCATTTTTGCTTGTTGGGGAGGTCTCCGTTCCACTCCGGTCCGCGCAGAGCAGACGTCCACCGGACGTCTTGCGCCCCCAATCCCCTTGAACTGCGGATAAACCGCCGAGCCACGCTAACGCTTTTTATCAATTCACTTTCTCTTCTTTGAATCGTCCTCATATAGATGAATAACTGCTTCAAGTACCTTTTTCAAAAGTTCTGTTTGCTCATTATTCATCTTTTTTATTTCTGCAATATCCTCTTCATACAGCTTTCCTGTTTCATTTGCTTTCCTGGCATACTGATTGAGATTATTACTAATCCTTGTATCTTCATAGTTTTCACGCTCTATGATTCCATTCTTAGCTTTGACCTGTGCAATACATGCAAGCATCTCTGTGTTTCCAGGATCAAGCTTTAATAACTTATCTACATCCTTTAACTGTTGCTGCGTACTTTTAATTTGTCCATTGACTCCCTTTAGGGCAGTCTGTAATTTGGTGGTATCTCCGCCAATCTCGACAGTAATACCCATGATTCTGTTAGTCATGGCCGATACCTCGTTCCGTAAAAATGGGCATAAAAAAAGCCCAGATTTCTCCAAGCATGAAAAAAGCACCAACCATTTTTGATTGATGCTTTCAAATTATTTTGTTTTTGTAAATCTTTTTAATTGCGTATCCACATCTCGTCCACCGTACATAACACGGATAATCGTAACCACTTGTGTATCATCATCCGGAATATATAGAACAAGATAATTGTCTACTGGTGCTACGCGCAGCCCTCGACTTTTCCATGGTTCCAATTCATATTGTCGATATCTCTTTGGCATATGATCAAGATCCATAATACATGCTTCAAGCCTATCAAGCTGACCACTTGCATTTTCTGGTACCTGCAGTTCAAAAGCAATGTATTCGAAGATTCCACGAAGGTCTATCTCGGCCTGATCTGAAATCACGATATCATAAATCATAAATTGTAATCTTTGCGAATATCAGCAAAAACAGATTTTGCTGTTCTTGTACGACCAGCCTGCATATCCGCATATCCTTTCTCTAGTTCTGCATTCATCTGTGCTTCTGATAATGCACTAACGTCTACAGGACGAGCGGATGGCATTTTCACTTCAAAAGGAAGTCCTCTTTGAAGAATAATTTGTTTGTAAAACATATTTATTGCATTGGATGCAGGAATTCCTAATGCTGCTAAGATTCCTTCTGCCTGTTCTTTTACATCAGGCTCAATGCGCGCGTATAAATTTGCTGATTTTGTTGCCATAGTAAACACTCCTTTCGAGTTTTCTAACTATATTATATCCATTTGTCCGGACAAAGGCAATACAAAATCAATATTTTATAAATTGTTATGTTATGTTCAAACTCAACCCATGCAATCCCTACAAACAGTGCAAGTATAAAAATAACAGTTTGAAGCACAACATTATCCATTTTTTCAATAAAAAATACGAAAACTGATAGTGTAATAAAAAGCACACAACCAGAATTTGTACAATGGCACCCTCTAAATATTTTGTTCCTTTTTTCTTTCATTATCATAAACTTTTTTAGAGTAAATCACTGCTAATACTGATGCCACTATAATATATAATAGTAAAAAAATTGTACTTATTATTCCGTTCGCAAAAGCAGATGTAACAACAGTTAATCCTCCTGCAATGATAATACATATTGCCCCAAATCGATTACTTTTTCTCCAGGTATTATCATTAAATATGCTCCAGCTTGTCCTTAACCCTATTACTGCATTTTTCTTTGATTTAGTCATATAATTTCCAAGTACAATGAGCATAATCCCACATAAGATACAAGAAACTTTTGCAATATCAATTGTTGCCTTCGAGCCATTAACAATAGCTTGTTGAAAAGAAGCATAGAGAATAAAATAATGCAAAACCCCAAACATAATCGCCTGGGAAATGCCAACTATAGACAACAATTTCGCAGATGTTCTTGCTTCCATCTGTTCTTTTTCATTTTGGGACTTAACAGCCTTTTTCTCATATATGCAAATCAATATGTTCCAAAATAATGTAATAAGTAAAATGATAATAGGGAATATAAAACTTTCCATTTTACTTCCCCATCTGTCAGTATTTCCTGCCAAATCATGGTGCATAGGTATTGTATCAGGCATAAACTGAAGAACAATACTTGTAACAATCATTGGAATTGCGGCGAATATCCACATTGCTCTCTTACTTTTCATCTTCCTTACCTCCAGACTGATTAACCCATAAAATACTGATTGAACAATCTCTTTTTTCTTGTCGCTGGCAGCCTCCTTATTGACCTGTGCCATAGATCGGATATGAGTTCCAGGCATCTGCTTTGCACGGTCAGATACAATCACCTTATATGTTTCATTACCTGCCATAGACTACACCTCTTCGATTATGTCATCAAGGTATGCATCTAATTCATCCACCGTTGTTCCGGTTCTGCCTGCCATTCTGTCTTCTTCTACTGCAAGCAGTTCTTCACGGAGTTTTAGCATTTTCTCTCTTCTGTTATATGTTTCGATATCCATGACTACTAGACCCCCTTCTCCATTTTTTCACATTTTAATTTTAAAGATAAAAAATTCTTCATCCTGCAATGCTTTATATTCTATGTTGTAATTATTCAGGATATTGCTTACAATATACAAGCCTAATCCATTACTATTTTCCTTATTTAAATCAAATTTTACATCAAATATTTTATCCATATCCTTAATTTTATTGTTACCGTATGTATTCTCTATATATAACCAATCATTAGCTATCCCAATATTAATTACACCATTTACATCGGTATATTTTATCGCATTACTAATCAAATTAGATAAAATAATCTTTAATGCTGTTTTTCCTATATAAATATTCTCATCTGATATGTAATTATTGACCGTTATTTTCTTTTGATTTGCTAATATTTCGTATTTTTCTAATATATCTTCTAATGTATCATTTATTTTCAAATATTCTTCATCATTATTCAAGTTTTCTATAGAATGAACTGATAATATTTGAGAAATGTTTTTGGTCAAGCTATCAACGATTTCAATACATTCATTAATATAAGTATCTCTATCTTTATATTTTCCAATATTGTATTTCATATTTTCCAGTATTATTTTAAGACTGGCAAGAGGAGTTTTAAGTTCATGGGATGCACCTTTAAAAAAGTCATATTTTAACTTTTCTAATTTTAAAATTTCTTTATTTTTAAATTCCAAATTGTCAATCGTTATTAATAAAGTAGAATACAAATCATTAATTTGTTGTTTTAGTTCGCCAACTTCATCATTAGAGCTAACTTTTAATCGCGTTTCTTTATCAAGTTTCTTCATTTTATCAGTAACAATTTTTATTTCCTGTATATTATTTTTTATTAATTTTGCATAAATTAAAGAAATAATAGCAGAAAAGGAAATTGATATTAATAAAGAATATGGTAAAAATTTAACGCTTAAATTTTTCGCATCTTTTTGCATATCAGCTGTAGAAACAAATTGTAAATTTATTTTTTTACCATCATTAAGCTTTATTTCTCTTTCTTCAATTATCAAAGAATTACTATCGCTTTCTAAATTAACATTTATATCATCTTTGATTTGTATTTCATTTTTATTATTTTTTTCTTTTATAAATGCTTTTATTTCACTGCTCTTCGAATAAAGCTCCAAAGTTTGTTCTATATATTTCATTTCTTTTCCATTCATATTACCAGAAATTTCATCTGCAATATTATGGATCTTTTCTTTTCTCGTCTCCAAATATGTTTTAGGGAAGATAAAATAAACTAATAAATGGACTAATATAATTATTATTCCAAGAACAGAAAATATTTGTATGAACATTTTGGGAAATATCTTTAATTTTTTCATTTTATCTCCAATTTGTATCCTACATTTCTTATAGTAGTTATACAGTCTAATTGTAATTTTTTTCTAAGTTCTTTTATGTATACATCTATTACTCGATCATAAGGAGCTTCTTCGCTATCTTTCCATACATAATCAATAATTTGCATTCTTGTTAACACTTGTCCATTATTATCCAATAAACATTTTAATACTTCTAGTTCTTTTGCATTTACATCTATCTCTTCTCCATTTATTTTAGCTGTATAGCTATTAAAATTAACTGATAGATTCTTATATTCAAACATCTCTAAATGTCCATAATTCTTCTTAATTAAGGAATCTATTCTGGCCTTTAAGACCGGCAATGAAAATGGCTTTTCCATATATCCATCTACCAAATTAGTAAATGCGTCAATTTTATATTCTTCATCACTAAATGCAGTCAGGATTAGAATTGGTAAAAAGCTTTTCTTTCTAATTTCTTTCAACACTTCTAAACCATTAATAAAAGGTATTTGAATATCTAAGATAACCAGATTTATATCGCTATTAAATTTTGACAATGCTTCTCTTCCATCTTTAGCCTGAATAACAGTATATCCAAATTCTGAAAGATATTCACTTATTCCCTCTCTTATCATATTATCATCTTCAACAGTTAATATATTCATGTATACCTCCACTTAAACCTATTCGCTTATATTGTACAGCATATTATTGGGTATTTAAAAGCAAAAAATTTTTGGTGCTTTTTTGCACCAAAAATTTTATTTATTGTCGATTAATAATTCTTTTGGATTTCTTCTTAATGTATTGAATGAAGAAATAATCAAAGATACAAGAAGTACTAAACTCATAAATATAACTACATAAACTATGAATTTAGGTAATACATTTATATCTAAACTTGATAATGTCTTGTTAAATCCTTCAGCTTCTGCCCCACCACCTAATTGACTGGATGCGGATTGTCTACCTATTTGTTTTGCTATATTGCCAGTAACCTTGTTCAATATATTATTTCCAAGCTTTTCAGCTGTATATTGAGCTAAGAAATAAGAACCAGCATATGCGGGGATTGATATAAATACCATCTCAAATAGGAATTGACCAAAAATTTCTAATTTTGATTTACCTAATGATAGTAATACTGCTATTTCCTTCTTTCTGGCATTCATCCATAATAATAGTAATAATGAAACTACAACTCCTGCAAATATTAATGAGCCAGCAAATAATTTGTTTGAAATTGAGTAGATACCTGATATAGATTGTTGTAATGCAGGGTAATTTGATGAACTTTTAATCAGATTATATGCTCTCCAATTTATATCTAATTTCTTAATATCTTTTATTACACTATCAAGATTCTTATCACCTTTTACAAAGAATGTTGCATCCTGGTATACAGCTGTATCTTCTGTATTACCATAAACTTTAGCAGCTGTATGAACATCAGTAATTAATGTATTTTCGTATAGTTCTTGTGCTACACTTACTCCACCGCTATTATGCCCATCGAATAAACCTTTGATTTCTACTTCTACTGTTTCATCTGCATGTTTCTCGTTATCAGCATCAAATAAATTAGATTTTATTTTTATCTTATCTCCAACTTTAAGATTATTTTTTTCAGCCAAGTCTTTATGCATTAAGATTTTATTTTTATCTTCATTTTCTAAATGCTTTCCTTCTACTAATTTATATGCTCCTGATACAAATTTTGTTTCTTTTGATGAGTCGTTAACTCCGGTTAACATCACTGTTCTTTTAAAATTCTTTGCTCTTTCAGGCGATTGATTTGCAAGAGTCTCTTGAGTTTCAATAATATCATAATCAACTAAATCTGCAACACTGTTTATTCTTTTTACATAGGAGTCTATACTATCTGTTTGAGATATCTTTTTAATATCTTCACCTTTTACATTTCCTCCACCTCTAGGTGTTCCCGGATTTACTTGTCTATTTATCTCCATAGAAAAACTATTTGTTATATTAGCAAATGTTTCTTTTGAAGCTCTGTCCGTAGCATCTTTAATAGATAAACTAATAAGACTTAAAGTTGACATAGCCAAAATAACTAACATAATAATTAATGATTTTAAACTTTTTCTAGTTACATAAGCAAATGCATTTTTTATCATCATTCAACCTCCAAATTTATTTTACTTTTTTCAACTTCTTACCACTTAGTTCTAAAATGATATCTGCAGAATCTGCTGCTTCCTTACTATGTGTTACAACTATTACACATTTATTTCTGTCTTTAGCTAATTTCTTTAATATATTAATTATTTCTCCGGCAGTAGCACTGTCTAGATTACCGGTAGGCTCATCAGCTAGTATTATTGGAGCATCTGATACCAATGCTCTGGCAATAGCCACTCTTTGTTGCTGCCCGCCAGATAATTTCATAACATTTCTTTTTATTTGTTTTTTATTTAAACCTAGTTCAAACAGAATACTTTCATCTGCTGATTTATTCACTAATCTAATATTTTCAATCGGTGATAAATAATCTATTAAATTATAGTTTTGAAATACTAAAGATATATTATTTTTTCTATGATTACTATATCCTTTCTTTTGTATATCTTCATTCTTAAACAATATTTTTCCTGTTTGAGGTTTATCGAGTCCAGCAAGTAAGGAAAGAAGTGTAGATTTTCCTGTTCCTGACTTTCCTACTATCGCATAAAACTTCCCAAGTTCAAATTTTTGATTTACTCCTGACAAAACTTTTTCTTTGGAATTTGCATAACTATATGCTACATTCTTTATTTCTAATATATCCATCATTTTCTCCTAACTTATTTTTGATAATATTTCTTTAGGCTTCTTGATTAATATTAATGAAGAAGCAAATACAACTGATAAAACAATAATACTTATTAATATTAAATAACTTTGTCCAAGTGTTGTAATATTTAAAATAAAACTGCTGTTATTTATTAAATTTCCACCAGAAATCATTGAGTTATCTGAGTTAATGAATCCGCCTGCAATTACTCTTAGCAATACATTTCCTAAAAATAAGGAAGCTATTATACTTGGTATCGATATGAATAATAACTCGAATATAAATTGCATTATAATTTGTATCTTAGATGTTCCAATAGATAAAAATATGCCTATTTCATAGATTCTTTCTCTTAACCATAGAATCAAAATCAATGAAAGAATAACCATCCCGCCTAACATAATAGAATAAGTCATTATTTTTATCATATGTTTTATTCCACTCACTGACTCTAAAGACTCTTCAAACGCATTAGAATCTTTTTCAACAAAATACTTTGACTCATCAATCTTAAGCTCTTTCAATTTGTTTAAGGCTAAATCTGTAGATTCTGCACTGCCGGAATACATTAAAATTTTATTTGCAATTTTATTATTTTCTGATTTATTTAGTATCTCTTGACTTGTTGAATAATCTACAAACATCATATTTTCACTAAAATCAGAAGATAATCCTGTATATGTTTCTTGTTTTTTACCGGAAAAGATACCTATAATTTTAAATTTATGACTCTTTATTCTTCCACTTTTTTCAATGTCAAGTAATTCAAGATTAACTTCATCACCTAATTTTAGATTATTTTTTTTAGCAAATTCTTCATGAACAATAATTGAATTCTTATCATTTTCTCCTATATTTTTACCTTCCTTAATTGTAAACACTCTACTACTAAATAAAATATTTCTTTTAGTATTATTTGTAGCTTCAAATGAAACAACATTCTTAAATTCGTCAGATAAATCTTCTCTATTTATTATTTGTTCTCCGCTAACTACTTTAGCATCTTTTAGTTTTGCTAATCCATCATATTGAATTATTATTTCTTCAACTTCTTTTAATTTTTCAATATCTTTAAATTGATTAACATTAAAATATTCACCATCTTTTTTTGTTATTGAAATTGAAGAATTAGAACTTTCATATAAAGCCTTTTCTATTTCATTGCTTGATTTCATTATTGTCAAGCAAGAATACAAACAAGAAAAAACTATAGTCAATATGATAAAAATTATTAAAGTTCTATTTCTCTTTCTTGTAATGTATGCTATAGCATTTTTTATCACTTTACTAACCACACCTCTCTATTTTTCTTAGCATTCCATTGCTGCTTACAATAACATTCTACACGCCATTTATGAAACGTTTATGAAATATAATTATTTATTTTTTCCTTTGCATTTGAATAAAAAATATTAATTCCATCCGAATGTGTTTCTCCGGAACAATTCATAAAGATTCGCTATAATGTCTATAAGACAAGGGCTAAAAAAAAGAAGAATAACTCCACTATACAAGCAAAGACGGCAAATCATCAACAACTTGTTGACAATTTGCCGTCTTATTTTTAGATCTTTTGGGTTAATAAAGTTTACGCCATTGTAGGCTCTTTCTTCTTAATAATCGCTTTAACTTCATCAACACCTGTTTCAGCTACATCTGCGATCTGATCCAATGTATAACCTTTTTTATACATATTCAGAATAAACTTTTCGCTTGTTTTTTCAGTAGCTTTTTCTTCAATTCCTGTACTCAGATTACACATAATTCTCACATCCTCCCTGAATTCTTGACTGATTGGAATATTATATTCATGTTCTATAATATCCAATTTTTCCTGTTCTTTCAGTTCACTTGAAAGTAATGCTCCAATCAACCGGTGCATTTCATATTTTTCATCATGCTCCGGAATCTCATTTGTAATTCCTATTAACACAATGTTTAACAGATCGAGATTGCCTTTCCAGTTACATGGTTTTAGCATCTCATCTTTTGTTAAATGGATATGGCTTAGGCTGTTATAATCCATGTTCATACATATCCATATGCTGAATACCTGCTTAATGTCATCGTAGTTAGTATTTACAAAATCTCTTTCCTTTTGTGACGAAATCAGCCTGCTCACATAAAAGATTGCCCGATTTAAAATTTTATATTCCGTCGGCTCATCCTTCTGAGCCTCAATATTCACAATAATCTGCGAAAGTCCATTTTTCATACGGACATAAAAAATAATATCAAATCTGACTAATCCTTCATTAATTTCAGCATTTTCCGTATTAAGACCTACGATACGCTGTCCTGTAGCATCTGTTTTTTCCATATTTGCTAATCCCGGCTCAACCGGAACAACGCTAATACTCGGTTCACCTTCGATGTATTTCACAACATCTTCCGGCTTCATTCCTTTAAATTCATCGACTGTTTTCACCAGAATATGTACTAATATACTCTTCTGTGCCAGTAACCTTTTAACACGAGTATCATATTGTGCCTTATCTCCTGCTGCATTCACAGCATTTGCTATTTCTGTATTCAAGTCGGCACCCCTCCTTTTGTATTGTGCATAACACTTCTAAGATTCCGCAAAAGGCTCTCTACCTTAATATCATTATAAGCGAGAGCCTTTACGGAATCAACTGAATTTTCTATGAAGGTAGCGTAAATTTACTGTAGGAATTAAAAAGGCAGAAGTCACCTATAAGATTTTCAGATTTGTTAACTGACCTTATTTTAATTCATTTTTTCTGTCTTTACAAACCCCAGATATGATTTTTTAACACTGCAATCTTTTTAATCTGTGGATATGGTATTGATTAAACCGGTATATCAGCTATGTTTGCTTTCTCTTGAAAACCCAGATAACAAAATAGAAATTGTTATCCATGTAAATATGCTAACTATCCCCTTTTCATTCCGTCAACTCAAACCTATGAGAATTTAACCGTTGAGTTGATATGTTTCCTAGCACTTAAAACAATGGGATTTCAAGCCTTTTTCACACTTTTACTTGTGTACTTTAGTCAACAGAACCACGCACTCCACATGCCCCGTCCAACCGAACATATCCACGGGCTGACATTCCACAACGCGGTAGCCTTTCTTCTTAAAAAGCTGCAAATCCCTTGCGAGGCTTTCTGGACCGCAGGAAATGTATACAACCTTTGAAGGAGCCATTTTGCACACCGAATTGATGAATTTCAAAGAACTGCCGCTTCGTGGTGGGTCCATAAAGACAACGTCATATTTACGTCCTGAAGCTGCTTCCTTTTCCATATGTTCCCCCGTATCTCCTGCCATAAATTTCACGTTTTTCAAATTGCTGAGTTTACAGTTTGTAAGGGCATCCTTTACTGCGTCACGGTTAAGCTCAACCCCTGTTACCGACAAAGCATTATCAGAAGCACAGATACCGATAGTACCGATTCCGCTGTATGCGTCAAAAACATTTTCCTTTCCCGTAAGCCCGGCATAATTGATGGCAGTTTCGTAAAGCTTCTCGGTCTGGGCATGATTAACCTGATAAAAAGATTTTGAAGATATGCGGAATCTTTTGCCGCAAAGAATGTCTTCAATATAGCCCTTCCCGTAAAGCGTTTCCTCCTTTTCACCAAGAACCATACTTGTACGCTTTGAATTAACATTCATTACGATTGTGGTGATTTCGGGATGCTCCGCAGTAAGAGCTTTGATAAAATTGCTTTTGGATGGGAAAATATTTTCACCAACCACAAGTGTAACCATAATTTCACCTGTAACTTCCGCCGTTCTTATGAGAATATGCCGCAAAAATCCTCGGCCGGTATCCTCGTTATAAGGTCTGTATTTAAAAGATTTCATCAGCTTTATTACAGTGGCAATGATGGCATCGGCTTTTTCATTGTCAAGCAGACACTTATCAATAGGTACTATTTTGTGGCTTCCCGCCTCGTAAGTTCCGGCGTAGATATTGCCCTTTCTGTCGCCACCCACAACGGCATGAACTTTGTTACGATAAAAATACGGCTCATCCATTCCGATAATTTTATTAACCTTGCAAAAAGGTCTTATAAGCTTCTCAATCATTTTCTGTTTATATTCAAGGCTCTCGCTGTATTTTTTGCCCATATGGACGCAGCCACCGCATTTGGCTGAATATCTGCATTTATTCATATCAAATTCCTTCCTCCGTGAATTCAGGTATAAAACTTTCCTTTGCTGTCCCGCCCTCTTGGATAAATCCGTTGGTAACACCGATGTCTATGGCATAATCCACCAGACGGTCATACTCTTTTTTCCGCACTTTTCTGTTAAGCTCCGGATATTTATCGCCGATTCCTTCCATTGGTGTATACTGGTTCATTATGCTTATAAAAATATCATCCCTGTAAGTATCGTACAAATATTTTATCACATTTTTGCTGTCGGAAAGACATCCGGGTAAAAGCAGGTGCCTTACGATTACACCCTTTTTCATAATACCGTCATCATCAAACTCCGATGTTCCCGTCTGCCTGACCATTTCGTCGATTGCTTTCCTGGCAACTTCAAAATAATCCCCAGCTTTAGAATATTTCTTAGAAAGTTCCGAAGAAACATACTTAAGATCGGGAAGGTAAATATCAACTAAGCCCTCAAGGCTTTTTATTGTATCCACGGACTCATAACTCCCCGTATTATATACAATAGGCACCGAAAGTCCATTTTTCTTTGAAAGGATAATGCTCTCCCTGATTGACGGAACAAAATGGGTGGGCGTGACCAGGTTGATATTGTGTGCACCCTTATTTTGAAGCTCCAGAAAGATTTCCGCAAGTCTTGAAACCGTGACAGGCTTGCCTACTTTAGATTCCGCAAGAACTGAATTCTGGCAGAATACACATTTCAGGACACATCCCGTGAAAAACACTGTTCCCGATCCACGGGTTCCCGATATACAGGGTTCCTCCCACATATGAAGTGCCGCCCTGCCGCACCTGATTTCACTGGTTTCCCCGCAAAAACCTTTCTCTCCGTTGTCCCTGTCAACCCTGCATTTTCTGTTGCAAAGACCGCATCCTGTATTTTTCAAAAAAACACCTCTGTTTACATTATTTTTACATTGCATAATCCAATATACCTATGATAATATTTTTAGAGGAATTCGTCTATAACGATTTCTGATGATATGCCCCTATGGCATTACAAATTAGGAGGAAACAAATGGATAACAAACAAAAAGACGGCATTTACAATGCCAAGGAACTTGGCGCTCCTAAGACTGTCATTCTCGGACTCCAGCACATGTTTGCTATGTTCGGTTCAACAGTATTAGTCCCAATTCTTACCGGACTCAGTGTATCGACTACACTTTTATTCGCAGGGCTTGGTACATTAATTTTTCACTTCATCACTAAGAGAAAAGTACCTGCATTTCTTGGTTCATCATTCGCTTTTTTAGGCGGATACATGGCAATCGCACCCTTACTTGAAGATGCCAACGGAAATTTAACGGTGCCTAATCCCGCACTTCCATACGCATGTGCAGGTGTCGCAGTTGCAGGTCTTGTCTATCTTTTACTTGCACTTTTTATCAAAATATTCAGTGCCAGCAAGGTAATGAGATTTTTCCCACCGATAGTAACAGGTCCTATTATAATTGCAATCGGTCTTACACTATCACAGTCAGCTGTAAACAGCTGCTCTACCAACTGGTGGATTGCTCTTGTAGCTATAGTAGTAGTTATTGTATGTAATATATTCGGAAAAGGAATGATTAAGATTATTCCAATTCTTATCGGTGTAGTTGCATCTTATGTTGTTGCTGCAGTTACAGGTAATGTGGATTTCTCAGGAGTTAAGGAAGCTGCATGGGTTGGCGTCCCTATTGTAAAAGATTCAACCGTATTTTCCATTTTCGGAAAAGGATTTGACAGTTCATTATTAATTACATCAATTATTACGATTGTACCTATTTCCCTTGCTACAATTGTTGAACATATCGGAGATATTTCAGCTATTTCATCAACAACAGGCATTAATTATATTAAAGATCCGGGACTTCATCGTACCCTCACAGGTGACGGCATTGCAACAACCGTTGCATCGCTTTTCGGCGCCCCTGCCAATACAACATATGGTGAAAACACAGGTGTACTTGCTCTTTCTAAAGTATATGATCCATTTGTAATTGAAATAGCCGCAGTTTTTGCAATTCTTTTCTCATTCTGCCCTAAATTTGCCGCAGTAATCAGTGCTATGCCATCTGCTACTGTTGGTGGTATATCCCTTGTGCTTTATGGTATGATTTCGGCAGTCGGTGTAAGAAATGTTGTAGAAAACAAAGTTGACTTTTCAAAGTCAAGAAATGTTATTATTGCAGCTCTTATCCTCGTTCTTTCAATTGGAATAAATTACAGTGCCGCAGGTGCAATAAGCTTCACCATTAAAGATGTAACAATAAGTCTTTCAGGTCTTGCCGTAGGTGCCATTGTCGGTATTTTCCTCAATGCAATTCTTCCGGGCAAAGACTACAAATTTGAAGATGACGAACCTAATGATACAGGTGTAAATTTTCAGGTAGGTGACGATTTTGCCGATGATTCAGAGAATGCAAAATAGAATAAAATAACTAAAAGGCAGGGTGCACATTACCCTGCCTTTAATTTTTACCTTCCGGCAAATTTGGTTCCGATATAATTCATTATTACATCTACATAAATACTTGGCGTTGATTTATCTTCCCTTGAAGCAAGGGTTGAACTGTCACTTGGTTTTATGCTTCAGGACATGATTTAGGCACCGCTTTTATATATGCTATGACCAGATAAATCGCCATTGCACACCATACAACCGGCTCGCATATAATTACGCCATTATATCCCATATGTGGAATAACAGCGAATGTAAAAATCACTTTTCCAAACAGTTCAATAACGCTTGATAATATCGGCAATATTTTTTTGCCCATACCCTGTAATGAACATCTTAACGTTATAAGTATTCCCAGAGGAATATAAAACAGGACGTTGAATTTTAAATAATTCACACCTGTAGTCGCAACAGTATCCACCTCTGAACCCGATAAAAATTTTACAAGTACAGGAGATAATAGTTCCAGAATAATAAGTGCAATCACACTCCATACCGTAGTAATAATACATCCGTACCTTATGCCCTTTCTGACACGGTCAGGTTTTTCCGCTCCCACGTTCTGTGAAACAAAGGTTGTAATTGATAGTCCGACTGTGGTTATCGGCAATGTAGAGAATGCCATTATTTTTCTTGCAGCAGTATGTCCTGCAATAATGTGTTTTCCAAGTTTGTTAATAGACGACTGTAAAATAACCGTTCCAATTGATACAATTGAGGACATAAATCCCATCGCAAGTCCCTGCGCCCAAAGTTCTCCGGAAAGCCTGCCGTCATATCTGAAATCCTTTCTGCCGGGCAGATATTCCCTGTATTTTTTGAAAAGATATATCATACATAAAACTGCCGATGTAAATTCAGCTATTACCGTTGCAACTGCTGCTCCACGTATTCCCATATTTGCAACAGCAATAAAAATATAGTCAAGAACCACATTTATGGCTGTTGAAATTATAAGAAATATAAGAGGCATAAAACTATTGCCCATTGCCTTTAATATTCCCGAAAAGAGATTGTAGGACAGCATAACGCCCACAAATAAAGCAATAATCGAAATATAAGAATATGCTTCATCAATTATATCAGAAGGTGTCTTTAACACCCTGAGAAGAGGATATAATCCAAAAATTGAGCCAATCATCATAACCACGGTAACTATTACAGCTATTATAAAAGAGGATGCTATGGATTTACGTACCATCTCTTTGTCACCGGCTCCGTAATATTTGGCGGTTACAACACTCATACCATTTCCGACACCGACTGCGAATCCGACCAATAATTCAAAAATCGCCGCACATGCACCTATTGCTGCAAGGGATCCTTCATTTAAAGTATTACCGACTATGTATGTATCAATTGTATTGTAAAGCTGTTGAAAGAGATTTGAAAATAAAAATGGAAGTGAAAAAATAACAAGCGATTTAAATACATTGCCTTTTATTAAATCTATACTTCTGTTCATTAATCTAAAGTCCTTTCTTTAAAATATAAAAGAGTAACATCCGCTGCAGATGTTACTCTTCATTGTCATAATTAAAACAGATTATTTTGTACCGAATATTCTGTCTCCGGCATCTCCGAGTCCGGGACAAATATATGCATTTTCATTAAGTTCTCTGTCCAAATTACCAACAAAAATCTTAACATCCGGATGTTCTTCACTTAATCTCTTAAGTCCTTCCGGTGCTGCAATAAGGCACATAAATGTTATATCCTTACCACCCTTCTCCTTTATGAGGTTAATTGCATCTACCGCAGACCCTCCTGTTGCAAGCATAGGATCTACAACAAATATCTTACGCTGGTCAATAGGGTTAGGCAATTTACAGTAATACTCATGTGGTTCATGTGTCACTTCGTCCCTGTACATACCTATATGTCCTACCTTGGCAGCCGGCATTAGTGTGAGAAGTCCTCCTACCATACCAAGACCTGCTCTGAGGATAGGAACAATAGCCTGCTTCTTACCTGCAATAACAGGACACTTTGCTCTCTCGATAGGAGTCTCAACATCTATTTCTTCTATCTCAAGTCCACGCAATGCCTCATATCCCATAAGCACGGCAATTTCCTCAACCAAAGCCCTGAATTCATTAGTTCCTGTGGTCTTCATCCTAAGCATGGTTATCTTATGCTTAATAAGAGGATGGTCACATATTGTAATATTCTCATTTCCGTTATACATAATTACTTCCTTTCCGTTACTCAATATATAATATATTTTATAGCTTGAAGTGTTTTTTTTCAACCAAAAGATGTTAAATGGAAAAACTTATCTTTTCTTTTTATGATGCTCAATTTTTCTTGGCGGAATAAGGCATCTGCCTCCAAATCCGATAAGGTCCTGTCTTTTTTCTTTTATAAGGGCTTCCTTTACAAGTTCATAGTTAGATGGTTCTTTGTATTGTATAAGTGCCCTCTGCATTGCCTTTTCGTGAGGATTTCTGGCAACATACACCGGCTCCATCGTCCTTGGATCAACTCCGGTATAATACATACATGTGGAAATCGTTGACGGCGTTGGATAAAAATCCTGTACCTGTTCCGGCATATATCCGATATCCCTTACATATTCTGCCAGTTTAATCGCATCTTTAAGTGTTGAACCCGGATGTGACGACATAAGATATGGTACAAGATACTGTTTAAGTCCAAGTTCTTCATTAATATGCTCACACTCTTTAACGAATTTCTCATATACATCATTACCCGGTTTACCCATTAATTTCAGAACGTTATCCGACACATGTTCAGGTGCAACCCTTAACTGCCCGCTCACATGGTATTTACATAATTCCCTGATAAAAGTATGGTCTTTATCGGCGATGGCATAATCAAATCTGATTCCCGAACGTACAAATACTTTTTTCACCTTAGGTATTTTTCTCAATTCCCTTAAAAGGTTAATGTAATCCTTGTGGTCTATTTTCATGTTCTTACAAGGTTCAGGAAAAAGACATTGCTTATTTTTGCATGCCCCATGCTCCATCTGTTTACTGCAGGCGGGCTGTCTGAAATTGGCGGTAGGTCCGCCCACATCATGGATATATCCTTTAAAATCAGGTTCTTCAGTCATTGCCTTGGCTTCTTCAATTATTGACTCATGGCTTCTTGTCTGGAGTATACGTCCCTGATGAAATGTAAGGGCACAAAAAGAGCAGGAGCCAAAACATCCTCTGTTGCTTGTTATGCTGAACTTGATTTCAGAGATGGCGGGCACACCTCCGTCTTTTTCATATACAGGATGATATGTATTCATATAAGGCAGGGCATATACATCATCCATCTCAATCTGTGTGAGGGGTTTGGCAGCAGGATTCTGAACCACATAAATCCCCTTGTCATAAGGCTCTACAAGTCTTTTACCTGTAAATGGGTCCGTATTCATATACTGTATATTAAAACTTCTTGCATAATTAAGCTTGTCCGCCTTAAGGTCTTCATAAGAAGGCAGCATCTCATAATCATACACATTTTCAATTTCTTTTGTCTTATATACAGTCCCATCAATAAATGTAACGTCTTTTACATCAAGTCCCGAATCAAGTGCTTCCGCTATTTCAACAATGGAATGTTCTCCCATTCCATAAGAAATAATATCAGCCTGTGAGTCAAGAAGAATTGACCTTTTAAGGCTGTCGGACCAGTAATCATAATGTGCAAGCCTTCTTAGACTTGCTTCAATTCCTCCGATTATAATCGGACTGTCTTTATATAATTTTTTTATAAGATTGCAGTACACAACCGTGGCATGGTCAGGTCTTTTTCCTATAACACCGCCCGGTGTATAGGCATCTGTTTTTCTTCTTTTCTTTGAAACCGTGTAATGATTTACCATAGGATCCATATTGCCGCCGGATACAAGAAAGCCAAGCCTTGGTCTGCCAAAAACATTTATGCTTTCCTCATTTTTCCAGTCAGGCTGGGCAATTATTCCCACCTTAAACCCTCTTGATTCAAGAACCCTGCTGATTATCGCAGGTCCGAACGATGAATGGTCAACATAAGCATCACCTATGACATAGGTAAAATCCACCTGTTCCCATCCTCTTTTCTTCATATCTTCCTTTGATATAGGTAAAAAATCTTTCATATAATCTCCATTCAGTCAAACATACCCAGACTGTCATAATACATAAGAACAAGCTTTGTTACTTCGTCATAGTTATACTCTGCTTTGTAATAATTCATTGATGAGCCGGTTATTGTATCCTCAACCTTCGCAACCCAGTCCATTGATTCAAAAGTCCTGTCCTTTGCCACAAGCTCCTCAACATTTTTTTTATATACTTCAAAGTCATTTTCCAGAATAATCCTGTCAAAGTTATCCATGTTCTTATCGTCCGCAACATTCATATAATCATTCCAGATATATGCCGCAACACTTATATAACCCGCATATTGCAAAAAAAGATCATCGCTTTCAATACAGGTTATGAATGACATATAATTTGCTTCATCTTCATATATATATCCTTTCAGGTGGGAGAGCTCGTGGCACACCGTATATGCGTATGCCAGATCATTCATATACACAGAATAATTTGCTTCCATGGTAAAAGGATAATACTCTCCGATAAGTTCCTGCTTATATGCTATATAACTGAAAAGAAAAGGCTTTGCGTCGGGTGTATATCCACGGTATCTTTTATTAGTCACAGCCATTTTTTTAACCGCAAGGTTAATTGCTTTATCTATATCCCCGTTATATACAGCCTCTCCATTTTCATTACGTTCTATCTGTTTTGAAAGCTCGTTGCATTTATTTACAACATACTCACATACTTCCTTTAACTCTGAAGTGCCGTATTCCCTGCATCTGTCACTTATTTTGGAACATCTGTAAAGAGCTGAGCAGTTAAGCGTCATAATAAGCCCCGTAACAAGTGCAATAATTAAATTAACCTTATAGAAACAGACCGCTCTCCTTTTAAATCCTGTCTTACGATGTAAAAATATTAAAAGTATACCCAATACCAGTGCAGCAATTACTATCATCACTGCTGCTATAATCAGAACCCCGCCTACCGAAAAAGGAAAAATACCGGTTATGCGTCCATAGGTATTCGACCATACAAAAAAAATATTATCCACATAAAAATCACATACCGCCCTGATTCTTGCAAGGATATTACATATAATTATTACCCCGGAAAGTATAATAACGCTTTTCCAATAAGGTGTTAATTTTCTTTTGTTATTTTTTTCCATAAATCGTACTTTCTTAAAAAACTTTTATTTGATTATATCACAATTAATGTTATAATAGAATAACAAATAAAGGTATATGGAGGGTTATATGAGTTATACACCAAATTCCACAAGATACAGTGCAATGATGTATCGTAATGCCGGTAAGAGCGGTCTTAAGCTTCCGGCTATTTCACTTGGTTTCTGGCACAATTTCGGTAACTACAACAATGTCCAGGACATGAAAGCAATATGTTTTGCCGCATTTGACAACGGAGTTACACATTTCGATCTTGCAAACAACTACGGTTTTGAGGTAGGTGCAGCAGAAAGAAACCTTGGTCGTATCCTTACAGAGGATTTACACGCTTACAGAGATGAGTTGGTTATTTCCACAAAAGCCGGTTTTGAAATCTGGCCCGGTCCTTACGGACGTGGAGGAAGCCGTAAATATCTTTCACTTTGTATTGATAAGTCTCTTGACAGAATGGGTATTGATTATGTTGATATCTTCTATCACCAGTGTATGGACAGGGATACTCCTCTTGAAGAGACAATGCAGGCTCTTAATCAGATTGTTCAGAGTGGTAAGGCTCTTTACATAGGTCTTTCCAACTATGACGGAGATACACTTAAGAAAGCAACAGCTATTCTTAATGACCTTAAGTGTCCATACATAGTGAATCAGAACCGTTATTCTATCTTTGACAGAACCATTGACCAGAACGGTGTCAAGGAAGCAACAGCCAATTCAGGCAAGGGGCTTATCGTATATTCACCGCTGGAGCAGGGTCTCCTTACAGGAAGATATCTTAACGGTACAATTCCTGCTGACAGCCGTATGGCTTCAGCCAGTCCTTTCCTTACAAGTGATGCACTTACTCCTGATATGTTAAGCAAGCTTACAAGACTTAGCGAAGTAGCTGCATTAAGAGGTCAGACTCTTTCACAGTTAGCTATAAGCTGGGCATTAAGGGATGAGAACGTATCCAGTGTTATTATCGGTGCTTCAAGACCTGAACAGCTTCTTGAAGACCTGGGTGCAATTGGCAGTATGCCACTCAATTTCAAGGATCTTGCACTTATCGACCAGATTGCATTATCATAAAACATAACATTATGCCTGTATCCCAAAGTCTTATTTGGGGATACAGGCTATTTTTTACATTTTTTTCAATTTTCGTTGACACCATAATATGCATATGCCATAATCTAATTAAGTTAAGGAGTACAATACATAATTAATAGGGCACATCATATAGTTTACTCCTCAACCATGGATTACATATCTGTGGTTTTTTTTCGCCACAGAGAAGGAAGATTCATATGTAAAAAAGATACGTTGAATGTATCCAAAAAAACTATTTTTAGGAGGAACCAAATGATGCAAATTAACAGTATTTCAAGACAAAATGAGTTGTACACCAACTCAACAGAATCAAATGGACAGAATCGTACCATATCAGATACACTTTCATCCAAAGAACATATCGGTGTAGAGTATATCAAATCAGAGCATAGATGTAACTATTTTACTTAGGAGGTATAAATATGAAATCCCACAATAAATTTTTAGCACTTACCCTGACCGCATTAATAGCCTTATCTACTGTAGCATGTTCCAATAAAAAAGAAGCTCCGGGTGAATCTGCTGCTTCCTCTTCGACTACAGGACCTGTTACCACTACCAAAGAAACCCCGGTAGAAACATTACCGGTCAAACCCGATAACAAGGATGCCATTGAAAAAATAAATGCCCTTGATGTCCCTGAAAATATCAAAAAAGTTTTCACTGATAATGGTGAGTTCATTGATACTACCCATCACGGCAAAGTAACCACACTTGAAGATTTTCGTTATTTTTATACAGATAGTGAAAAAGCTATCGATTACATTGATGGTATATACACAGCTGATATTGATGGTGACGGAATTAACGAATTAATATGTCTTTTACCAACATGTCTTGCAGAGCTTATATTACATACAGATGATGTCTCAGATAAAGTTATTGCCTATATACCTAATTCATCTAGATTTCAGGTTGCTGAAAAAGGCACTATTTTAGGGAGCAGCGGTGCTGAAGCTAATTCCTACTACAAAGTAACCTTTACCGATGATGAGATGCATGAAGATTATCTTGGCAGTGAATATTGGGGAACTTATAAAATTAAAAATGAAGTTTCCAAAGAAGAATATGATAAATTCTTAGAGCCTTATCCATTATATAAAATGGAAGACTGTTTCACCGAATTGTCTTTTACAATTAACAATAGTGCTGCATCCAATAACAGCGGTGCAATTACAAAAATAAATGCTCTCGATATTCCTGAGAATATTAAGAAAATTTTCACAGATGACGGACAATTTATCGATACTACACATAACGAAAAAACTACTACGCTTAAAAATTTTCAGATATATTATGATAATGACGAGCGCCCTATCGACGCTATAAACGGCGTCTACGCAATAGACATTGACGGTGACGGAATTAACGATTTAATATGTAAAGTTCCTACATACAATAAGAGTATTGTTTTTCTGACCAATGACTCGGATGAGGTTTTTGTATGTGATTTGGGATCCGAAAATTTCACAGTTGCAGGTAACAGTGTTATCTTATTTAATGAAGGTACGGGAGTCAACACGTACTATAAAGTAAGTTTTACCAGATTTTCCGGTATGTATAAATCCTACCTTGCCGATGAAAAAAATGGAATATATACAATTGACAAAGAAGTGTCAAAGGAAGACTATGAGAAATTACAGGCAGAATATCCTTTGTATAATATGTCAGAGCTTCACTCTGATATAAAATTTACTATCTGACATAAAAACAGCTATAGGAACACGGTAATCCACCTGTGTATGCCTATAGCTGTTACTTTTTTATAATACTTTATCCAAAATTTCCATAGGATCATCAATAAATACCTTGGCACCTGATTCCTCAAGTTCTTTTCTTGTCCTGAATCCCCAGAGTACCGCCACCATATCAAGTCCTGTATTTCCTGCCGTAGCTACGTCAACCTGTGAGTCTCCGACATATAACGTCTCATCTGTTGTTGCGTTAAGTCTTCTCATCAGGCTGTCAATCATACATCTGTCAGGCTTTGGAATTATGCCATCCTCTACTCCTGCAACTTCATCAATCAGACCTTCAAAATAGATTTCGTTGAGTTTGTCTGCTGCCGATTTAACTTTATTAGTAGCAATTCCCATTTTAATGTTATGTTTTTTGAGTTCACGCAGAAGTTCGATTATTCCGGGATATGGACCCGTTTTATCATTGCAGTGAATCTGGTACAATCTCTTAAATTCATTAAAAACCTTGTCTGTATCGGCAACATCCGTATTGTCAGGTACTGCCCTCTCAATCAGCTTCCTGATACCGTTTCCTACAAAACATCGGATTTCCTCATGACTCCTTTTAGGAAAGCCGTATGCTTCAAGTGCCATATTGGTACTGTCCATCAGGTCATCAAGGGTATTAAGCAAGGTTCCGTCAAGATCAAAAATAACTGTTGTATACATAATTATATCCTCCTAAATATCAAGAACATGTCCAATATCTCCGTCTTCAAATACATACCTGCAATCAGGTACAGGGTCATTCTCAGGCGAAATAGCCGTTCTCACATAAAGTGCATCCATTCCTACTGCCTTTGCCCCGGCAATATCACTTGTACTATCATTACCAATCATTATGCATTCTGTTATATCAAGATTATGCTTATTGATAAGTTTTTTATAAAACTCAGGATCCGGTTTCTTGCAGCCTTCATCTGATGATATAAAAATATCATCAAAATCATCTACAATACCTGTTTTCACAAGCTCCTGCCATGTAAATACACGCTGCGCATTAGAAAGAAGATATACTTTTTTCCCAGCCTTTTTAAGTCCGGTAAGTACCTTTTTGGTATTAGGATAAAGCTTAATCATCTTAGTTGTAATTATCCTGAACTGTTCTCCTGCTTTCCACACCTCTTCATCTGTGATGTCCGGTCTGTGCTTCTTGCATATTACTTCAAATACAGGGATTATATCAATTTCAGGACTTGTGTATTTAGTCTTAACTGACGTAAGCCTGTTAACTTCATTATCATAAAGAGCTTTAACCTCACTTCCGGTATATGGCATGCCGTTACCAGTAAGCCATGCGGCAAATTCTTCCCATGGTTCCTCGCTCCATTCATCCGTTCTGATATCTATAAGTGTTCCGTATAGATCAAAAATATAATTTTTATACATACCTTTGCTCTCCTTTTGTTTTCTGTCAAAGATTTTACCACAGTATTACTATTGATTCAAATTCTTTTTCATGTTACATTGACTACAAAATACAGACTTGAAAGGTACAAACATGAGTAAATATAAATACCTGTTATTTGACATTGATGATACATTAATAAATTTTGAAAAATCTTTCCATAATTGTGCAGCGAAGGTCCTTGAACTCGGAGGCTGTGAAGTTACCGGCAGAAATGTCCGACGTTTTAAAGAGCTTAATGACATTGTATGGTTTTCTTCAGGACTTGAAGATATATATGAGCCATATATTAAGGAAAATTATCATCGGCTCTATCACAAATATGTGGAAGATTCATTGGATAAAGCAATTAACGAATTCGGATTAAAGGGCAATTACGGTGACCTTATGACCTGCTTTAACCATTCACTTGGCGAAGAAGCTTATGTTAATGAAAATGCGGTCAAAGTGCTTAATATACTTAAGGATAAGTATACTCTTGCCGTTGCAACCAACGGGCTTACGATAATCCAGCCTTATAAACTGACAAAACTTCCGAAAGTTTTCGATAAAATTTTCATATCCGAAGAGATGAATTGCATGAAACCCTACCCCGAATATTTTAAATACATAACCGGTTATTTTAACTGTCAGCCCGAAGAATGCCTTATGATTGGGGATTCTCTGGTTAATGATATCGGCGGTGCCGGAAATTCAGGTATTGACAGTTGTTATTATAACCCCGGATATCTGAAAAAAAAGGCTGAAATCCAGCCTGTATATGAGATTCATGACTTTGTCGAATTGCTTGACATTGTATAAAAATATTGCAATAATTATCTAAAGGCTGCGTGACTGACGGACAATAGGAGAGCTTACTCCAGAGAAGCGCAGTATGTGATTTGCCGACCGTCTGGGCACCGTCTGATTATCAGGCGGCATCTTATTTTTACGGAGGAATTATTATGTTAAAAAAATCACTGGCAGAAGAACTTAGTTCTACCACTTATCCGGGAAGGGGAATCGTTATCGGAAAGACTCCTGACGGAAAGAAAGCAGCTATTGCTTATTTTATTATGGGAAGAAGTGAGAACAGCCGTAACCGTATTTTTGTAAAAGACGGAGAAGGCATCCGCACAGAAGCTTTTGACCCTTCCAAATTAGAAGACCCAAGTCTTATTATCTACGCCCCGGTAAGAGTCCTTGGCAATAAGACAATCGTTACCAACGGTGACCAGACAGATACAATTTATGATTTAATGGACAAGCAGTATACTTTTGAACAGGCTCTCAGAACGAGAGAATTTGAACCTGATGCGCCTAACTATACTCCTAGAATTTCAGGTGTACTTCATTTTGACAACGGTTCATTTAACTATGCCATGTCTATTTTAAAAAGTAATAACGGCAACCCAAAAGCCTGCAACAGATATACTTTTGCATACGAAAACCCGGTAGCCGGAGAGGCTCATTTTATACACACATATATGGGTGACGGCAATCCGCTTCCAAGCTTTGAAGGTGAACCAACACTTGTTGACGTTCCTGATAATATGGACGATTTTGCAGACCTTGTATGGAACAATCTTAACAACGACAACAAAGTTTCACTTTTTGTAAGATATATCAATATTGAAGATGGTTCATACGAGACAAAAATAATCAACAAAAACAATTAATGTGAGGTATAAGATGAAAGAATTTGAATTAAAATACGGTTGTAACCCTAATCAGAAGCCTGCCCGCGTATTTATGCAGAACGGAGAACTTCCTATTGAGATACTTAACGGAAAGCCGGGATATATTAATCTCCTTGACGCTTTCAACGGATGGCAGCTTGTGCGTGAACTTAAGAAAGCAACAGGACTTCCTGCTGCAACATCTTTTAAGCATGTATCACCTGCCGGTGCTGCAGTAGGTCTTCCATTAACTGACATAGAGAAAAAGATTTACTGGGTAGACGATATGGGAGAACTTACTCCTATGGCAAATGCTTACGCAAGAGCAAGAGGTGCCGACAGAATGTCATCTTTCGGTGATTTTATTTCACTTTCAGATGTATGTGATGTTGCTACAGCAAAATTAATCAAGCGAGAAGTTTCCGACGGAATTATTGCTCCCGGTTATGAGCCTGAAGCCCTTGAAATATTAAGTGCCAAGAAAAAAGGCAACTATTGTGTTATTAAAATTGATCCTGAATATGTTCCTGCTCCTATTGAACGCAAGGACGTATTCGGTGTTACTTTTGAACAGGGACGTAATGAACTTGTAATCAACGATGAGCTCTTTGCCAATGTTGTTACAGAGAACAAAGATATCCCTGAGTCAGCCAGAATTGACCTTGCCATTGCAATGATTACCCTCAAATATACACAGTCTAACTCTGTATGTTATACAAAGGGCGGTCAGGCTATAGGTATCGGTGCAGGTCAGCAGTCACGTATTCACTGTACAAGACTTGCAGGTCAGAAAGCTGACAACTGGTTCCTCCGTCAGAATCCAAAGGTTCTTAATCTTCCGTTTAAGGAGGGAATCGGACGTGCTGACAGAGATAACTCTATTGACGTATATATCGGTGATGAATACGAAGATATCCTTGCTGAAGGTACATGGCAGAAATTCTTTACAGAAAAGCCTTCCGTATTTACAAGAGAAGAAAAAAGAGCATGGCTTGACAAGATGGATAATGTCTGCCTTGGTTCAGATGCTTTCTTCCCATTTGGTGATAATATAGAAAGAGCACATAAAAGCGGTGTTAAATATATTGCACAGCCGGGTGGTTCTGTAAGGGATGATAATGTAATCGATACATGCAATAAGTATGGAATCGCAATGTGCTTCACAGGAATCAGACTTTTCCACCATTAATTTTAGGAGGCAGCTATGATTTTTAAATATGCTTTTGGAAGACCATTCAAAACAGATGCGGTTATTAAAAGCTTTCCACTGGTCAACTCTCTTCCTGACTACATCGAAATGAGTCAGGATAAGAAATCCTTTACTGCAAAATTGGGAGTAGATGATATTATTTACGGACTCGGTGAAAGTGTTCGTGGTATTAATAAGCGTGGTTTCAGATATATCAGTTATTGCACAGATGACTTCAGCCATACTGAAGACAAATCCTCTCTTTATGCCGCCCACAACTTTTTCGTGGTAGACGGCGAGGAAACTTATGGTATATATGTTGATTTTCCGGGTAAAGTATATTTTGATTTCGGCTATACAGACCTAGATACATTAACAGTTTCTGTGGAAGAAGCCAACTATGAACTTTATGTTGTGGAAGGCGATAATGTTATGGACATTATCAAAAAATTCCGTGAAATAATCGGTCAGAGTTATGTAGCTCCTAAATGGGCTTTTGGTTATCAGCAAAGCCGCTGGAGTTACAATACTGCCGATGAAGTAAGGGAAATCGTCAGAGGCTACAGAGATAACCACATTCCTATAGATGCCGTATATCTTGATATCGACTATATGGACAACTACAAAGATTTTACGGTCAATGAAAAAGCCTTTCCTGATTTCAAAAACTTTGTATCCGAGATGAAAGATAACAATATCCACCTTGTTCCAATAATAGATGCCGCCGTAAAAAAAGAACGTGGCTATGATGTTTACGAAGAAGGTGCTGCAAAAGATTATTTCTGCAAGGATGAAGACGGAAACGATTTTGTCACAGCTGTATGGCCCGGCAAATCTCTTCTTCCCGACTTTCTTAATGAAAAAGTCCGTGACTGGTTCGGCATGAAATACAAAAGACTTATTGATATGGGCATTGACGGTTTCTGGAACGATATGAACGAGCCTGCTCTCTTTTATTCCGAAAAGAATCTTAAAAAGACAATGGAAGAACTTAAAAAATATGTCGGCAAAGACCTTTCCCTTCAGGAACTCTGGGATTTCAAAGACCTTGTGAACGGTCTTGCCAACAGTCCTTCGGACTACAGAAGTTTTTACCATAACTTCAACGGTGAAAAGGTATGTCATGAAAGAGTCCACAACTTATATGGCTATTTTATGACAAGAGCGGCTGCGGAAGCATTCAGAATAATTGAACCTGATAAAAAGGTCCTTATGTTTTCCCGTGCTTCATACATTGGCATGCACCGTTATGCAGGTATATGGACAGGTGATAATTCGTCATGGTGGTCACATATTGAACTTATCATGCACCAGCTTCCTAATATGAATATGTGTGGATTCATGTATGTCGGTGCTGATACAGGCGGCTTTAACAATAATGCAACGGAAGACCTCCTGATGAGATTTACCGAGCTTTCAATGTTTACCCCTCTTATGCGTAACCATGCAGCCCTGGGTACAAGACCACAGGAATTTTTCCGCTACAAAAACATCAAAACGTTCCGTAACCTTGTTACGTTAAGATATGGCATGATACCTTACCTTTACAGTGAATATCTCAAATCAGTTAAATTTAACACATTGATGTTTACTCCTTTGGGTATTGCTTTTCCTGAAGACAGAATCTGCCGTCATATTGAAGACCAGCTTATGGTAGGTGAAAATATAATGATTGCACCTGTCTATAAGCAGAATACTTTTGGAAGATATGTATATCTTCCGGAGGATATGACAATGATACGTTTCAGAAGTCTTGAAGACCGTGATGTTGTCCCTCTTAGAAAAGGTCATCATTATATCAATGTTGCCCTTCATGAAGTTCTTGTATTTGTCAGAAAAGATAAATTCTTTTTCACAGGTAAAGCAATACAGTCAACTGCAGAGCTTGAGAACAATGAATATACTTTCTATTGTGCTGACGGATACAAAGGCGAATATGAATTATTTACCGAAATTTATAAATCAGAACGTATACACAACTAATTAAAAACGAGATTCGCATAAAGTTTTGCGAATCTCGTTATTTTTAACTATGGGGTATAAAATTCTGCATATAATCATAGACGATTATATATGTCTCATCCGTATAATGTAATCCATCCATTGTAGTGTAATTGACGATTACATTCTTAAGATATGAATTAGTATCTATAATATGGACACTTGGTCCAAGTCCCGACAACATTCTGGCGTTAAAAGTATCTATATCGGCATTGGTAATATGGAACTTGCCGCCAGCTGCTTCTTCCGCTTCATTAACCGGATTAACAAGCATAAAATAAATCTGGCAGTCCATTGTAGCCGCCATATTATTAATAGCCGCTATATACTCGTTATATCTGTATTTCATATCATTAATTCCAAGTCCTATTATAAGAACTGTTGAAGAATCACATACACTTCTGATATTAGCCATATTAGCCATAAGGAAGTCATATCCTTCACCGATTTCACAGATAAAAGTCTCTTTACCGGTAATTCTGCCATATTTCTCAAGTGCCGCTTTAAGTCCTTTTGTTCTGGAATCTCCAACATATACATATTTCCAATTAACAGGAGCTGCTGTTTCCGGTTCTGTAACAGGCTCTGTAGGTGCTTCTGTAACAGGCTCTGTCGCAGGTTCTGTCGCAGGTTCTGTCGGTGCTTCTGTAACAGGCTCCGTAGGTGCCTCACTGACATTCTCTGAGGTACCTGTCTCTCCGCCTGAAAGCGTTCCCGATACCTTATCCTGTTTTACAGACTCTATGCTGATATCATATTTAACCATATCATCCATATCGGTAACAATCTCATTATCCGATACTCCGTTATTTCCGGCAATCATCCTGTTATTATCAATTGACCCGACAGCCGCCACAAGTGCAAGGACTACAAGTGTCAGGACAAAAATACAACTTGATTTTCTTATCATAACTTTTTCCTTCTCTAAATATACCCCATATAATTACACATTTTCTGTAATTTGTCAAATCAAGGGGTTAAAGGACAGCTTAAATCATGAAATTATCTATAAGTCTTGTCTTACCGATGTATACCGCAATCGCAACCAGCATAGGCTTCTTAACCTTTGCAACAGGTCTTATTGTGATGCCGTCAACAGCCTTAACATAATCAATTTTTGCAAGTGGTTCTGTGTTAATAAGGTCTGTCATGGCTTTTGTGATAACGCCTGTGTCTGTTTCACCGTCCTCTACCATCTTACGTCCGAGGTTTATACTCTTACTGAGAATAAGGGCTGCCTTTCTCTCTTCTGCTGAGAGGTAGGTATTTCTTGAACTTTTTGCAAGTCCGTCAGCTTCCCTGATAATAGGGCATCCGATAATTTCCACATTCATATTGAGGTCTTCAACCATATGCTTTATTATTGCAAGCTGCTGTGCATCTTTTTGTCCAAAATATGCCCTGTCAGGCTGTACAATATTAAAAAGCTTATTAACAACTGTGCATACACCCCTGAAATGAACAGGTCTGCTTAATCCGCAAAGTTCTTCCGTAAGCACTGACATATCAACATAAGAGCTGAAATTTTCATGATACATTTCTTCAGGTTCCGGATGAAAGATCATATCAACGCCTAAGGATTCACACAAAGCACTGTCTTTTGCAAGGTCTCTTGGATAGCTTGCAAGATCTTCTGTCGGTCCAAACTGCATAGGATTGACAAAAATACTTACAACAACTCTGTCATTGCCTTCTCTTGCGGCTTTAATAAGACTTGCATGTCCTTCATGGAGATATCCCATTGTTGGGACAAATCCTATGCTTAAGCCTTCCTTTTTCCATTCTTTAACCTGGTCTTTAACTGATTTAACTGTTCCTTCTACTTTCATTTTATCTTTTACCTCTTTATTTTATTCATTAATAAAGTCAAAAATTCCATTATCTACTGAATAAGAATTTTCTTCAGCAGGGAATGAGCCATCTTTTACTTCTTTAATGTAGTCATTAAAAGCATTAGTCATAAATTCTCCGGTATTGGCAAATACCTTTACAAATTTAGGCTTAAAATCGCTGAACATGCCTAACATGTCCTGATATACAAGCACCTGTCCGTCACAGAACCGGCCTGCTCCGATACCGATTGTAGGAATTGTAAGTTCTTTTGTTATAATCTGGGCAAGCTTTGTAGGTATTCCTTCAAGGACTACCATTGACGCTCCCGCAGCTTCAATCTTTCTGGCATCGTCAATAATTTTCTTGGCAGCTTCCTCTGTCTTACCCTGCACTTTAAATCCACCAAACATGTTAATTGACTGTGGAGTAAGTCCAAGGTGTGCACATACAGGAATTGACGCCTTTACAATAGCCTCTATCTGAGGGCAGACACTTGCACCGCCTTCAAGCTTGACCATCTGTGCCCTGCCTTCTTTAATAAGTCTTCCTGCATTAATTACTGCCTGTTCGACAGAAACCTGATATGACATAAATGGCATATCTCCGATAACAAGGGCGTTCTTTGCTCCCCTGGCAACTGCTGCCGTATGGTGAATCATATCTTCCATTGTAACTGAAAGTGTGTCCTCATACCCAAGTATGGTCATTCCCAGGGAATCGCCTACAAGAAGCGTATCAACACCTGCATTATCCATTAATTTTGCCATTGAATAATCGTAGCAGGTAAGCATTGTAATCTTATCGCCCTTCTGTTTCATATTCATAAGTGTAGTGACTGTTGTCATATAACAAATCCTCCATTTCTCTGTAATCTCTGTCAGAGTTTTTTCTTTTTGCAATTTCAAGTGCCTTACGGGATAATAAAATATACATCATCCTGTCATCGCCTTTAAAACATCCAAGATGTTTTCTGACTGTGCTGACATCGTTACGCTCTAACGGTCCGGTAAGGGAGTCCTCAAGGCTATTGTTTTCCAGATGTTTTAAATTATTCAAAGCAAGTGGATAGATTGCGGTAAGTGCATCCTCTTTAGAGAAACCACAAGCTGCAAGCTCATCAACTGCCGTCTCCATTAATCCCATTAAAAGATTGCTGGCAAATACCGCAGCTCCGTGATACCTTGCCTTCATATCCGGCTGTATAAATATCACTTTATTGCCACACTGCCTTATCAGGGAAGCAACACAATCCCTGTGGGTATCCGGTCCTTCAATTGTAAATAACGTGGATGTAAGTTCTTTGTAAGAATCATATTTATTATTGATTGCAAAGAACGGATGAACTGAATAACCGGTGCATCCGGTTATGTCCGAAAAGATTTCTGATGATAGTGCCCCACTACAATGACAGATTATCCTGTCCGATATACCTGCCCTTTTTAAACTCTCCGCTACTTCTCTGATGTTTCCGTCAGTAACGGTCAAAAAAATAATATCGCATATGCCTGCCAGCCGTGTAATTGAATCAAACGCTTCTGAACAGGTAAATGCAGCGGCTTCCTCAGCCGATTTATAATTGCGGCTGTAATATCCTGCAACATCAAGTCCGTTGACGGCAAAATATTTTCCCAGGGTAAATCCTACTTTCCCTGCGCCAATAAATCCTATTCTCATACGCATTCCTCCGTTAAAGTCCTACTTGTAAAAACAATGTAAGCAATAAAAGCATATGGGTCAAAATTAATCAGGTACAGCTTCTTTCCGAATACCATCCTTGCATACTATATCATTTAATAAATAATAAATCAAGCTTGGTTATTATTTAATTAAATATCACACATAGATTGTTAATAATCTCCTCCTGTTCATAAATTCCGTAATATTTTCTATACACGTTATAGGCCCCCTGCACCCTGAATGTAATAGATATATTAAGCCTTATATCATCTTTAAATTCCGGATGAATGGTAAAAATACTTTTTTTAATCTTCTCCTCAATCTTTTCAGGAAGTACAATTGCCTGATTGTCTGCAAACACAATATCAATCAGTGCTTTAGACGCAGACGTAGCATAAAAGAGTGTTCTTGTAAAGCCTTCCGTATCAGAAAGAATTGTTTCAGGATTCTCTATATTGGAAAATACTTCCTCAATTATTTCCTCCTGGATTGATGATGACAGATCATATACATCCTGATAATGGAGGTAAAATGTTGCCTTGCTGATTTCTGCTTTTTCAGTCAGTTCCTTTATTGTAATCTTTTCAAGAGGCTTATGTGACCTTAATTCAATAAATGCATTACGGATTGCAGCCAAAGTTTTTTTCATTCTTAAATCCATTTTATTATCCTTTTTCCTCTATGTGTCTATTAATTGACTAATTTTAAAAATAGCACGTTGTTTTTTAGACTGGTGTCTATTATCTTTATAACAGAAATACAGAATAAGTCAAGAGGTAAACAATATGGACAATTATGGTTTTTATACAGGAAAAATATTTGATGCCCACGAATGGCTGGGCGCCCATGTGGAGGATGACGGTGTAGTTTTCAGAACATTCGCTCCATCTGCTTCAGGTGTGGTTCTTCTTCATAAAGGCAGGGAAATCCCTATGAACTGCATTTCCGACGGCAATTTCTATGAAGTAAAAGTTGCTGATGCAGCCTGTGGTGACACCTATGAATACAGAATTTACCATCACGGAAGCCAATATACCGACCACTGTGACCCTTATGGTTTTGGTATGGAATTAAGACCTGACCACAAATCAATTATAAGAAATCTTTCCTCATACAAATTCAGGGACAGTGCATGGATTAAGAACAGGACTTCATGTATTAACGGTCCTCTTAACATATATGAATTACATGCCGGTTCTTGGAAAAAGAAAGGTGATGGCCCTACCGACTGGTATAATTACAGGGAACTTGTAAAACTACTCATTCCTTATCTTAAGGAAAACGGGTACAATTACATCGAGCTTCTTCCAATCAGCGAGCATCCATGCGATGAAAGCTGGGGTTACCAGAATACCGGCTTCTTTGCCCCTACAAGCAGATACGGCACCGCCGAAGACCTTATGTATATGATAGATGAACTTCACCGTAACAAAATCGGTGCAATACTTGATTTTGTGCCTGTGCACTTTGCTGTAGATTACTATGGTCTTGCCAAATATGACGGTTCTGCACTTTACGAATATCCTAACAATGACGTAGGTATCAGTGAATGGGGCAGCAATAACTTTATGCATTCAAGAGGTGAGGTCAGAAGTTTTCTCCAGTCATGTGCCAACTACTGGCTCCAGACTTTCCATTTTGATGGTCTCAGAATGGATGCCATCAGCCGTATAATTTATTGGCATGGTGATGAAAAAAGAGGTGTTAACGGTAATGCCGTTGATTTCATCAAATATATGAATCAGGGACTCAAAGACAGAAATCCGGGATGTTTCCTTGCTGCCGAGGACTCAACCAATTTTTCCAATGTTACCAAATCAGTGTCGGAAGGCGGACTTGGATTTGATTACAAATGGGATATGGGCTGGATGCATGATACATTATCATATTTTCAGATGTCACCGGACGACAGATATAACAATTACCATAAGCTCACTTTCTCCATGATGTACTACTATAATGAAAAGTTTCTTCTGCCTCTCTCCCACGACGAAGTGGTTCACGGCAAAGCTACAATTTTACAGAAAATGTATGGTGACTACGATATTAAGTTTCCTCAGGCAAGAGCTTTTTATATGTATATGATGGTTCATCCCGGCAAAAAGCTTAATTTCATGGGTAATGAACTCGGTCAGTTCAGGGAATGGGACGAAAAAAGAGAACAAGACTTTATGCTTCTTGATTTTCCCATCCATAGGGCATTTAACAACTACATTGCAGATCTTAACAAAAATTATCTTTCCCACCCGGCTTTTTTCGGAAAAGAATATGATTATGACGGTTTTAAATGGCTGGACTGTAACTCCCCTGACCGACTTATGTACTCTATTCTGAGAGAAGATAATAAAAGCCGTATATTTGCTATATTTAACTTTAGCAAATATGAGCAGATTGATTACCGGATTGAACTTCCGGACAATAAGGGTGTAAATATCCTTATGAACAGTGATTGGAAATGTTATGGCGGAAATGCCGATGAAAACAATGTGTTCTGGCATATTGACGGCAACACATTAACCTGCACAATGCCACGATTCAGTGCCGCATTATTTGAATTAAAATAAATCACTGAGAACATACGCCCCCTGTTGTCAGATTTACAGGTCTGACTTCCGGATGGCGGTATGCCCTCAGTGATTTTTTATATTATCCTATGTTATTACACGCTAACAACAAGGAAAAATTTAATAAGGAATATAATTGAAATTATATAAGTAAGAACTGAAACTTCCTTAGCCTTACCTGTGAATAATTTAATTACTGTGTAAGCAATTAATCCTAATCCAATACCATGTCCGATAGATCCTGATATAGGCATTGAAATTAACATAAGTGCTACAGGAACTGTCTGTGTCATATCATCAAAGTTAATTTTCTTAAGACCACTAATCATAAGGATACCAACATAGATGAGCGCTGCTGATGTAGCGGCAGGTGGAATAATTGCTGCAATAGGTGCAATAAACATACATGCAAGGAAAAGAATACCTGTTACCAAAGCTGTAAGACCTGTACGTCCGCCGGCTTCAACACCTGAAGCTGATTCTACGAATGTTGTAACTGTAGAAGTACCTGTTGCAGAGCCTACTACTGTTGCTACAGCATCTGAAATCAATGCCTGCTTCATGTTAGGCATCTCGCCATTTTCATCAACCATACCGGCTCTTGAAGCAGTTCCCACAAGAGTTCCGATTGTATCAAACATATCGATAATACAGAATGTAATTATCAGCGTAATTGCTGTAAACCATCCAATTTCAACAAATCCTGAAAAATTGAACTTGAATAATGTTGTATCCGCCATATCTGCGAATGGAGGTACAAAAGAAGCACCCTTAAGTGATGCAAATGGATTAGTATCAAGGAAGATAGCTTCGCCTGCCCAATAGATAACACAAGAAGCAAGCATACCAAGTAAAACGGCACCTTTAACTTTCTTATGAGCAAGTATAATGATAACAAATAATCCGATAAACATTGTCACTACAGCTAAAACCATTGCTGAGTAACCTGAGCCCATTGTATCTCTTGCAAGACCCGGTGTTAATGAACCGAAAAAGTCTCTCATTACATAGAAAGGGCCACCCTTATCACTATAAATACCCGCATTAGAACCAAAACCAATGTTCATAAGCATAAGACCGATTGCCGGAGCAATACCAAGTCGTACTCCCAAAGGAATTGCCTGAACAATTTTCTCACGTACATTAAGTACAGAAAGAATAAAGAAAATAATACCTTCAATAAGGATTATGCAAAGTCCAGCCTGAAATGATTCAGTGTAACTTAATCCAGTAATTGAAACAATATTACTTACAACTATAGCAAAAAAGCTGTTAAGTCCCATACCCGGTGCAAGGGCAAAAGGCTTGTTGGCAAGAAATGCCATTACGAACATACCGATTGCAGAAGCAATACATGTTGCGAGGAACACACCGTTCCATAACTCTGTTCCACCATTGGCACCAAAAGCCGTTAACAGGTTAGGATTTAATGCAATGATATAAGCCATTGTCATAAATGTGGTAAGACCTGCAACTATCTCAGTACGAACAGTAGTACCATTCTCTTTGAGTTTAAAAAGTTTTCCCATCTTTTCCTCCTTGGAATTTAATCGAGTGCTAAAATTATGCACTACTCATTTTAACACATTAACGTGTGTTATTTCAATATTTTTTCGTAACATTCCGGTCTTCTGTCTCTGAAAAGTCCCCACTCAAGTCGCATTGCGGCTATTTCATCAAGGTCAAATTCCTGTAAAAGAATGTCATCGCCTTTTCTTCCCGACTCACAGAGCAGTTCGCCCGTAGCATCAGTAATAAATCCGGAACCGTAAAACTCCAGTGAAGAACTCTGGTTTCCGTTGGCATCACACGGCGTTACTTCTTCAAGGCCGTATCTGTTGGCTGCTATAACAGGAATAATATTAGCTGCGGCATGACCTTTCATAACATTACGCCAGTGCTTCATGCTGTCACAGTTAAGGATAGGTTCACTGCCAATCGCCGTAGGATAAAATAAAAGCTCTGCCCCATTAAGTGTGAGGCACCTTGCTGTTTCCGGAAACCACTGGTCCCAGCATATACCGATTCCTATCTGTCCGTAAGTTGTTTTAAATGTCACAAATCCTGTATTTCCCGGAGTAAAATAAAATTTTTCCTGATAAAAATGGTCATCCGGAATATGTGTTTTCCTGTAAATTCCAAGTATTTTTCCGCAGTCAAGTACCACAACAGTATTATACAGAACATTTCCGTCCTTTTCATAAATACTCAATGGCAGAACAATATTTAGTTTCTCAGACACAGGCAGAAAATGTTTTACTGCATCATTATCCTCAACCGGTTTTGCAAATCCGTAGTACTCATATCGTCTTTCCTGGCAAAAATATTGTCTCTCAAAAAGTTCAGGAAGCAGAATAATTTCTGCTCCTTTTTCTGCGGCAGTCCTTACAAGTCTGTCTGCCGTAAGAATATTTTCATTAACTTCCCTGCTGCACTTCATCTGAATGGAAGCAACACATACTTTTCTCATTATTTTCCTCCTTTAGGAATCTGTTGGGTAATGCAATGAATATTTCCTCCTCCAAGCAAAATCACATCTGCTTTGACAGGGCATACCGTCCTGCCGGGAAATTCCTTTTGCAGAATATTAACCGCTGTTTCATCATTAACATCACCAAATTGTGGAACAATAACACTTTTATTGGATATATAGAAATTAACATAACTGGCAGCCAGCCGTTCTCCTGCTTCTCTCACATCCTCGCCTTCTTCAAACACATATCCTTGGAGGTCACTTTCTTTAACAAGAACAGGAGTTGAAGGAACCGGCAGTTTAACAATCTCAATAGATCTTCCCATTGCATCTTTTTGTTGTAAAAGATATTCTTCACATCTTCTGCTCATCTCATATTGAGGATCATTTTTATCATCAGTCCACGCAAGCACTACTCTGCCCGGTCTTGTAAATGCACATATGTTGTCAACATGCTCATTAGTCTCATCATTATATATACCGCAAGGGAGCCAGAGAACTTTTCTGCCGCCGAGTGTTTTAAGAAGTATATCCTCAATCTCATTTTTGGTCATTGAAGGATTACGGCCCTTGCTTAAAAGACATGCTTCCGTAGTAAGAATTGTGCCTTCTCCGTCGCTGTGAATCGAACCGCCTTCAAGTACAAAAGGATGGGCGTCAAAAATCATATCTCCTGTATACTTTAAAAACCGGGAAGCTACCTTGTCATCTTTGTCATAATGCATATAAAGCCCGTCAAAGCTGCCTCCCCATGCGTTAAATTTCCAGTTAATTCCCATTCTGTTGCCTTTATCATCAACAACATAGGTAGGTCCCACATCTCTTGCCCATGCATCATCGCTTTCTATAATCACAGCCTCCATATTTTCCTTAAGGCTGTTTTTAACTTCTTCAATATGACATTCATCCGCAAGCATATATACTTTTTCACTTTTAGCAATGGCTTTGGCAACTTCCATAAAAGCTTTTTGGGCATCTCTGCCGTTATAAGGCCAGCTGCCCTGTCGCACGGGCCATATCATAATACAGCCGTCATGGGGTTCAAATTCACCGGGCATACGGTAATTTTTTATTATACTATAGTCCATTATCTATGAAAGCCTTTCTTTAAAGTCATTATATCCAAAAGATTTTATCAGACGGCAATCCCCGTTTCTATCCATTGAATATATGGATGGAAGCGGTATCCCGTTAAATGTATTATTTTTTACCATGGAATAAATCGCCATATCACAAAAAGTCAGGCGTTCGCCAATCTGAACATCATGGTCAAATCTGTAATTACCGATAATGTCACCGGCAAGGCAGGTATTTCCGCCAAGCCTGTAGTCAAATTCTTTTTCCGGAGTCTCTATAATGCTACCTTCTGATAATGGTGGTGTGTACGGCATTTCAAGCACATCCGGCATATGGCAGGCCGCACTTCCGTCAAGAATAAGGCAGGTTATTCCGCTGTTTTTAACCTTATCAAGCACCGTTGTGATAAAATACCCTGCATTAAGTGCAACCGCTTCTCCCGGTTCAATATATACTTTGACATTATATTTTTCTTTTATATGGGTAATACAGTCACATAAAAGCTCCACATCATAGTCTTTTCTTGTAATATGATGTCCACCGCCAAAATTTACCCATTTAACCTTCCTAAGAAGGAAATCAAACTTTTCTTCAACAACATCAAGTGTTTTCTTCAAATCATCCGAATTCTGCTCACAAAGCGTATGAAAATGGAGTCCGTCAATTCCGGTTAAATCTGCATTTCTAAGCAGGTCCGCAGTCACACCAAGGCGGCTTCCTTTTCCGCAAGGGTCATAAATTTCGTGTCCATTCTGCGTTGAAAATTCAGGATTAACACGTATTCCTATGCTGACGTTTCTGCATTTTTCTTTGTGTTTTTCTAACTGGGATATGGAATTAAATACAATATGGTCACATATTTTTACAAGTTCATCCATATCCTCATCCTTATATGCCGGAGCAAAAACATGGTTTTCCCTGCCCATTTCTTCTCTGCCAAGTCTTGCTTCATAAAGTCCGCTGGCAGTTGTTCCTGATAAATACTTTCCAATCAGCGGATACAAGGCATAATTGGAAAACGCTTTCTGTGCCAGAAGCACATGACAGCCTGTTTTTTTCATAACATCTGCAAGAACTTTGCAGTTTTCCTCTATGATATTTTCATCTATAACATAGCAGGGTGTTGGTAACTCGTTAATTTTCACTTTATAACCTCGCCGATTATTCTACAGTTGCAGGATTCTCATCAACAACCCAAGGAAGTCCGAACCTGTTAAGGGCCTCCATATATGGATCCGGGTCAAACTGTTCAGTGGTGAATACACCAGGTTTTTTCCATATTCCCTGACATACAAGCATTGCTCCAATCATAGCCGGTACTCCTGTAGTATAACTGATTGCCTGACTTCCCACTTCCTTATAACATTCCTGATGGTCACAGACATTATAGATGTAAATTGTCTTTTCTTTACCATCTTTAACGCCGTTAAAAATACATCCTATATTAGTTTTGCCAACTGTTCTCTCTCCAAGTGAAGCCGGGTCAGGAAGAAGTGTTTTAAGAAACTGGATTGGAACTATTTCCTGTCCATTATGCATAACCGGTTCCGTTGACAACATTCCCACGTCTTCAAGACATTTCATGTGGGTAAGGTAGCTCTGTCCGAATGTCATAAAGAAACGGATTCTTTTTACTCCCGGAATATTTTTAGCAAGGGATTCTATTTCCTCGTGGTGCAGAAGATACATATCTTTCATTCCTACCTGTGGGAAATCATATTCCCTCTTAATGCTCATGGCAGGCACTTCAATCCATTTGCCGTTTTCCCAATAACTGCCCGGTGCACTTACTTCCCTTAAATTAACTTCGGGATTAAAATTAGTTGCAAAAGGATAACCATGGTCACCACCGTTACAGTCAAGAATATCTATTGTATGGATTTCATCAAAATAATGTTTCAGGGCATAAGCTGTATACACACTTGTTACGCCGGGATCAAAACCGGTTCCAAGAAGTGCGGTAAGTCCGGCGTTCCTGAATTTATCTTCATAAGCCCACTGGTAGCTGTAATCAAAATATGCACTGAAGCCTTCTTCTTTGCACCTTTTTTCATACTTTTCCCTCCAGACTTTATCCATTGTATCCTCCGGTTCATAATTAGCAGTGTCAATATAATCAACGCCTGCTTCAAGGCATGCATCCATTATTGTAAGATCCTGATAAGGCAATGCCACATTAAGAACTGCCGTTGGTCCATACTCTTTAATAAGTGCAACAAGTTCTTCAACATTATCTGCGTCAACTTTAGCTGTTGTAATTCTTGTCTTAGTATGTGGTGCAAGTTTTTCTTTAACCGCCTCACATTTTGAAACCGTCCTGCTGGCAATACAGATATCCGTAAATACCTCACTGTTCTGACAACATTTTGCTATTGCAACTCCTGCAACTCCACCGCATCCGATAATTAATAATCTAGCCATTCTCTTTTTCCTCCTGTTCTAATAAATCCTCAACATATTTTGGCAGCATAAAAGCTCCAAGGTGAAGATTAGTTGTGTAATACCATGTTTTAAGATGTCTCTCTTCCCATCTTTTTGAATCAAAATCATTAAGCGGGTGATATTTTTTACTGGCAAAACCAAACATCCAGTAGCCGCTGGCACATGTAGGCACATGCGCCTGATATACCCTGCTTATAGGAAAACTTCTGTATACTTTCCTGTGCATTGAACGGAATGCTGATTCATCTTCATCAAAGAAGGGGCTTCCATGCTGATAAACCATTATTCCATCTTCCTTAAGTGCCTGATAACATATTCCATAAAATTCTTTAGTAAAAAGTCCTTCCGTGTGTCCAAACGGGTCTGTAGAATCATTTATAATTATGTCATATTCTCCTTTTCTGCCTCGCAGAAACCTAAGCCCGTCCTGATGATATATATGCACCCTTTCGTCATTAAGGCCTCTTGCCGTATCCGGAAAATATTTCATACATACCTCTACGAGTTCTTCATCAGGCTCAACAACATCTATTTCTTCAATTTCGGGATATGCTGTAAATTCGGTGCATACGCCTCCGTCACCGCCGCCTATTATAAGCACTTTTTTAACATCGGGATGTACCGACATCGGTACATGCGTAACCATCTCGTTATATATAAATTCATCTGCTTCTGAAAATACAATACTTCCATCAAGAACAAGTATTCTGCCAAAAGATTCAGATTGCAGTATTTCTATACGCTGATATTCACTTTGTCCCGAATAAAGCTCTTTTTCAATTCTGATATCAAGGCAGACATTTTCTGTCTGATAATCAGAGAACCACATTTCTGCTTTTTTCCCTGCCATCTCATTTCTCCTGTATGATTATTTTAAAACCCTGATATTTTCCACATCCGGGTCAGCCGCACCCTGAAGGCTGCAGCCTTTTTCTTTTGAAAAAACAATATGTTCAATTATCTCATCTGTTATCAGCTCTCCCGGTGCAAGTATTGGAATTCCCGGTGGATAACACATTACGAATTCACCACAGACATTTCCTGCACTTTTTGAAAGCGGCATTGAAACCTTCTCTGCATAAAATGACTGTTTAGGACTTTTAACAACTTCAGGCTCTATAAAATCTACACATGCAAGGTTGCTTCCATCCTTTGCATAAAGTCTTTTTATATCCTCCAATGCACCTACCAATCTCTCAATATCCCTTAACCTGTCGCCGATTGAGATGTATGCCATAATGCTTCCAAGGTCCCCGAATTCAATCTGAATATCATACTCATCCCTGAGCAAATCATACACTTCTATTCCCGTGAGCCCGATATTCCTTGTATATATGCAAAGCTTGGTAACGTCATAATCAAAAACATTAACACCATCCACAAGTTCACGCCCGTATGCATAATATCCACCGATTCTGTTAATTTCTTCTCTCGCATATTCTGCCATCTCAACAACTTTGTCAAAACATTCTTTTCCACGCAGGGCAAGATTACGTCTGCTAAGGTCAAGACTTGATAAAAGTAAATAACTTGCCGACGTTGTCTGAGTAAGATTAATTATCTGTCTTACAAGTCCTTTGTCCATATTTTGTCCCGTCAAAAGCACGGAACTTTGCGTCAGGCTTCCACCCGATTTGTGCATGGATACCGCCGCAAGGTCTGCCCCTGCCGCCATGCCCGATATTGGTAAATTACTTCCAAAGTAAAGATGTGTTCCGTGCGCTTCGTCACACAGTACTTTCATCCCATGGCTATGTGCCAAATCGGTTAATGATTTCAAATCACTGCAGATTCCGTAATATGTGGGATTGTTAATAAGCACCGCCACAGCATCAGGATTTTCTTCTATTGCCTTTTGCATCTTATCCACAGGTACCCCAAGCGATATACCAATCTCAGGATGTGTTGTAGGATTAACATAAACAGGTACCGCCCCGCATAAAATCAGTGCATTAATCACGCTTTTATGTACGTTTCGCGGTAAAATAATTTTGTCTCCTTCTTTACATACAGACAAAACCATCGCCTGTACAGCACTTGTTGTCCCTCCAACCATCAGAAATGCTCCTGCCGCATTAAAGGCATCTGCCATCAGTTCTTCTGCTTCTGAAATTACTGACACCGGATTGCAAAGATTATCAAGAGGCTTCATGCTGTTCACATCAAGTCCTACACATTGTTCTCCAAGTAAATCACATAATTCCGGATTACCTCTTCCTCTCTTATGTCCCGGAACATCAAAAGGTACTACTCTCTTTTTCTTAAATCTTTCCAGTGCATCACATATAGGCGCATGCTTCTGTTTTTCCAAATCCATTTGAAGGTCTCCTTATATATATAAAAATAACAGGTGGTATCATTACCACCTGTTGTCGTCCAATATAAATAATTATATGTTGCCAGAGTATTCAGCACGATAAAAGCCTACTGCTCTTATTGACTTTCACAAGATGATAATGTAATCAATAATGCGGATTATCCGCCCGGCAGCCGACCCGCCTGTCCGTAAGGCTCTCTTCATAAATGAAGCGGTCTGAATTGACTCTCGTCACTAAAATGTAATTTAACACAAGTTATTTATATATGCAATATTTTTTTACGCTTTTACATCAACTTGATTTAGGATACAGGTAACTTACCCATTGACTTTACACTTGTATCTATTACATATGTCTGTGGATTCTTATCTTCATCGCTGGATAACGTTATGGTAAGGACGGTTCCGTCATATGAATAATTGTCAATTCTGGCATTCTTACTTGTTGAATCAAGGACTGTCATCTTATCAAGGTCAATTATAATATATGGACCCTTGACAGAATCAAAATCCATTATTGAACCTTTTATCTTATATGCAAACCTGTCATCTGATGGCTGATTCAATGTATTGCTATTGGAAGCATTGGTTGTGCTATCTTCACCAGCCTTTACAGAAGTTGTCTGCTGCTCTTCATTCTTCACAGAAGTTGTCTGCTGTTCTTCATCCTTTGCCGGAGTGGTCACTTCGGCTTCATTATTGTCACTTGAATCAATGGTATAATCTTTATTGACAAGTGAATCACTGCCTGCATTGCCACATCCTGCTAACAATGCCATCATAAGTATAACCGGTACAAGTAACTTTTTCATAAAAATTCCTTCTTTCATTGAACCATTTCTTTTACTTCAACCACATTATACTACCCTTGTCAAGAGGTTATAAAAATCATTAATATCGTTTAGTTTATTTTACATTTTCATTTCGTATTCATTTTCTCTGTTTTTTCTTCTTTAATCATCTTAAATGCCTTTTGCAATTCAGTTTCCGGTACACCAAGTAAAGAAGCAATTTCAGGATTACTCATGCCTCTCTTTTTTAGATTGTTGCTTAATGTTATCCATGATTTGTATTTTTCCTTTAGTTCTTCGGCTTTTCCCTTAGCTCTGCCTTCTTCTATTAATCCTTCAAATGCTTCGCACATATCGAGTCTCTCCTTCCCTTCGATAAATACATATTTGCTGTTTGTAAGTTCATTAATCAATGTTACTGTACTTTTGGTTAAGTCCGGCTTATATTTCTCGTTGTAGTCTTTAAGTGCTTCTGTGCTTTTACTGTATTTCACATAGGCAATAACATCTTTAAGTTCTGTTTTGAATTTTTCAAGATCTTCTTCTTTTACGGTTCCGGGTTCAAACAGGTGCATCCTGTAATCCTGGATATATCCTCCAAGTCCGTTGTATTCAAGCCATCTGACCGTATTCTTATCAAACATGTCTTTTACGCTTACAGGCTGGTTCCATTTATCGGCTTTCCAGTACATTACAATCGTGATGATTGGCTTTATCCGGACCTGCACGCCTTTGTTACTCTTTACCTGCCTTAAATATTCCCTTACATCGTATTCCATTATACGTAGCGGCATTGTGTAATCCTCAACGGACTGGTGTTCAATGGCAAACAGACAGTATATGGCATCATCTACTTCAACTACCTTTGCCGAATCCCTCAGCCTTGTATCTGCGGTTACATTTCCGTTTTCATCCTCCACACGCTGGGTTTCTATATCTATGGTACGCATCCTTTCGGGTGTTACCACACTCTTTCCGTCATACAATATTGCGTTAATTGCATCCGCAAATATGTCCGGAGTAAAATAATCCTTTAATAAAATATCTTTCTGACCCACTACGTTCCTTTCCCATGCAGGAGGAAACTGTGCCCTTACCTGCATTGTATCATTATATTTTTAAAAAATAAATATTAAAAATTAACTCCCGACCTTATAAATTAAACTGGGTATAAAGCATTGATTTCCATTTGGAAAATAGAAATGACTTACGTCATAGAAAAATAAAGAGGAATATTATTCGATTTTACATTGGGGATTTTATAACCTTTTTCACTTCTTTCAAATCTAATCCGCAAAAATCAGAAATCTGTTCCG